>TARA_B110001452_G_scaffold123280_1_pt1 | contig 23560 bp, 27 predicted proteins | sample TARA_B110001452 | Tara Oceans TARA_B110001452 (sample SAMEA4396971) | marine metagenome | biome: Polar Biome; feature: [DCM] deep chlorophyll maximum layer (ENVO:01000326); material: water (ENVO:00002006), including particulate matter (ENVO:01000060) such as... | depth 25 m
CAAACCCACGTGCCCAGGAATCACAAATCGCTGGACGCCGGACATACGTGTGGTTGTGTGGTTGTGTGTTGTTGTGGGTAACACGAGAAACTGATTTGTTCCCAAAAAAAAGGCGAGGGATACGGTGGCGTGCCCCATTTCACCACTAGACGTGCGACGAGCGAGAGATGACAACCCCTGCGACTCGTACCCGTCCCTGACGTTCCACCACTACCGGCGCGTTCGATGCACGTTGCACCACGACCACGGGTTGTTCCGGAGTCGTTAGTGTACCAAAGAAGAATAGGATGAGAACGTAGGTGGCAAGGAAGAAGAACGCGGGTGGGAAGAACAGACAAAACAGGAGTACCCAGAGAGAGAACATGGGGCGCGCATACGGCCACACAAACAGGGTGATTGACATGTAAATGAGGGCGCTGAGGACGATAGGAACGATGACCCAGGAAGCATCATTCATGTCATGTGTGGCTACGGTGGTGTTGTCCATTTGAAGTGTTTCTACTATGGATGACAAATTATCCTACGGTTTCCGAGGCAGGTGGAAGGTCGAACACGGTCCACCTCAGGTCGACGCACATCCGACGAAAGATTGCATCGTTTGCCTCCAACTTGTCGCGTCCTTTCAGAAGTGTGATCCCCTCCAGCATGTCGTGAAGACCCAAAATCTGGAAGCATCTGTACAGTACATAGCTGTAGGATAAGAAATTGGTTCTCGATTTGGGTGCGTGTCTGTGGAATGCCGGTTGCATTTGGAGAAACATGTTGCGCAATTGTTCCTCCACGTGTGCCGAAATGCGCGGAGGGCGACGCCCACTCAATCGAGTCGTGATTTGCGCCACGTGATCGTACGCCTTTCGAAGACGCAGGTGGCGAAGTGAGTCGCGTACGCGCTTTTGAGTGATTTCCGACGTCACGCGTACGTTCAAACGCTCGTACACGTCATGCATGACTGCATCGATGATATCGTCCGACACACGATGGGTTTCCTTGCCCTGTACGAGTGTCAACCACATCATGTAGTGATTCACTCGTTTGTATGAGTACTGTGAGAACTCAACCATTTCGTCAAAGGCTGTGGATGATGAAGTTGCGTCCATGTAGGCGACACTGTACCCACATTCGGAACATGTCATTATGGAACGCGTGGGGCACACCAGCAGTGGTGTCGATGAGTTGTGGCATCTGGGACATATGTCACGTGTACTCATCGCCACCTTTGCCGGCGCCTGGTTGATGTCGGTCAGGTACTCGTCCACAACAGATGCCTTGTGTTGAGCATTCACTCCACTATGCTCTACATACGCCTGTATACTGTCACTCTTTCGGCGTGCCTGCCACGTGGATCCCTGGCTTTTGTGGTACCGTTGAAGGTACTGCACCACCATTGTTTCGAAGTGATGTTCACGTGACATGTTTTCGCGAGTAATGCATTCTGCCTCTAGGGTTTCCGCGTCCCTCATGAGGTCCCGTTGTATGCGTACCTGCCACCGAGACGTCATCGTCCCCGCCTCCTCCTTCATAACCTGCACCTGACGACGAAGACGAGGAACTTCCATGCGTTCCGAAACTAGGCGCGCGCGACGCTGTTGGATGTGTTCGTCAAGAGTCATTGACTCATTCTCGCGAGCGCGCTTGGTTCGTTTCGCATCGGTCATGGGTTCCGTGTCTGTTCGTCGTTGTCCAGGTTGTGGATTCTAATGTGCAGTCTCTTTTTTTTCGCATCGTGTAGGAACAACCCTATGTCACGGCGCCCCCACTGCAAGTCTCTCGATGAAATGCGATCGCTCCGTATGCCCGCACCGACATCATGCGACGTCCCGCCGATGCGCGCCTTTGCCTCTCCACCCACCCCACACTGCATGGCAAGTCTTCCAACGGTACAGTATAGCAATGTCCTCCCTCATATGTCTTCTGTGATGGTATGTCAACCGACCATCTGCGAATTCTATCCTTACGTTTGCAATCACATCCGTGGAAATGTTCGAGATTGGTGTCTGTATTGTACGAGGAGGTTGTTGTTTCCAGAGGACAGGTGTGCCACTCGTGCCGAACTGATGGTTCCTGCGACACAGTGTACCACAGGAATCCCAATTCATGAGCGACAAACCTGTCCTATTCCACAAAAAGAAGTCTACGTGTACAGATAGGAGACAGTACAAGGGTGCAGCAAACCCTAGAGAGAGAGAGTAATACGCTAGTGAGTGCCCGTCCAGTGGCGTTCCTCGGCGCTGTCCGCGACCATAAATGAGTGCACGGTGACCTGATTGCTCTGTCCCTCGCGCACGCATCGTGCGATCGCCTGCTGCTCCAGCATCTTCACGGTACCCACGTCCGCGACAATGGCGTGTGCGAATATGATGTTCCGCGCATGTGGAAGGTGTAAACCTGCAAAGGAGTCCTCCATACACAGGAGGAGAACGCCTCCGTACAAATGCTCCTGAAGGGTTGCTGTGCGCTGATGTGAGTTTCCATCTAGTGCGAAGACGCGAATATCCTGGTTTCGAAGAAATGTACGCGTACCTCGCAGCATCGTCTTCCATTGTACAAAGAGAACAATGGGTTCTGTGGTCGGGAGGGACGACACAAGACGTCCTATTTCCCGCATCTTCGTGCCAATGTCAGACCATGTCGCGTCTCGTGGTACGTTTTTTTGTCGATGATCAAAGACCTCCAAGCGCCGTGTGATATCATTGCGCCGGTGCTGCACGGTATGAAGTTCCCTCGTGGTTTGCTGAAGCGTCTCCCGAAGACCATCCGATTGCCCTCCCCCTCCATCGATCTCGCGCTCCAATTCCGAGCACATTCGTTCCAGCACGCATATGGAGTGGTTGAGAGAGTTCAATTGTGAAGAAAGATGGAGATGTTCGTGGTGCTCCTTGCGTGCGTGAGTATCCTCCATGCTTTCGTCTCCTTTCATCGCATCGACGAATGAAAGGCACCTCACCTCATTTTCGACTTCCATGACATCGTGGCAGGTTCCGTCCACGTAAAGACGTTCGCGTTCGGTGACATGCACACGACGCACTTCGTGCACTGTGGTTGATAGATGGGGTGCCATGGAATGACTTCGTACCGCGGTTCGAATGAGTGACGAGAGCATATTGGGATGGTGTGCCTTTTCGCGCGCAAGGAGTAGGTACAAATGTTGCGCCCCGTCGGTATCTATGGACAGTGTTCCCGATAGTCCCCAAATGCAATGCGTATCGAAGAGTTGCAATGAACGAAGATCGCGAGACGCGTCAAAGGTCTGATGGATTTCGTCGACGATGATGCGCCTCCACTGCACCGCCTCCAAAATGGGTTCCTCGTGATTACGCTGACGAGACCACGCCGACAGCGACGCGCGCGACCTAGGACGACTCCCCATCGCAGCGTCCACAAGGTCTAAATATGCCTTGCAGGATCGGAGGAAGTTGAACGTAGTAAGAACAATGTCGTAATCATGGCACACATTCGTCATGTTTACAGAACGCAGGTCTCGCGCACTGAGCATCGTCAGAACACGCGTCCCTGTTGTGAACTTTTCGATTTCGTTGGTCCATTGAGATGTGAGATTGAGAGGTACTATAACAAGAGATGCACGCGAGGAGTACAATCGGTGGGATGGTCGTTGCTCTCCACTCAACGTGAGTGCGATGGCCGTTGCGGTTTTCCCGGACCCGGGTGCGTCTGTGCAAATTCCACCCTGCAATTCCGCCTCGCGGTGAGACGGGTCTTGTGTGATGCACTCATGTTCGGTATCAATGTACCATTTGTCGTTCACTCGTATGTTCCCGTCGTACTGGAACGAGGACGGAAATTGAGATTCCTGTGACAGCATCCATCGAAGAGTATCCAGTTGATGGGGTCGTAATGGATATGATGGGTTCCAATGCACAGGGTGCGTCACTGTTCCTGTGACATTATCCATTGGCGACACCACCGTCGGCACCACAGACTCTCTCCACACGGTACGACACAACTGAACGACGAATTCCTCACTCGCGACCCCGTTGCCCTGAAGATGTTTGTCGAGGAGGTTTGCATTGACGCACAGGCGCATACCCAGGCATCGACTCAGCCGGGGATCTTCATTGAGTTCGCATTCGATCCAGAAGACCTCATCGCGAATGTGTGCAATCTGCTGTATCGACTCACTACAGTCCTGACGCTTCAGGGTGACTCCTCGGGAGGATGTGTCATCCGAAACGAGTGCCTGGCATAGTGTAAGATCCATATTTGTCAAACGCATCCACAACGTACGGGACGTGTGTCGACGTTTCAGTGCAAAACGAAATACTTCAGTCATATCTTTCGTGTTTCCCATTACCTACGTAACCTCTAAAAACCACACACATGTACAGACGCACGCCGAAAACTCGACCGATACTCATAGGCGTCGGGAGTGAAGACGCGCGCGATCCACGACGCAAAACCACAGGTCAGGACGCGCGCTGCTTCTTGTGTGCCGGTTCGTCGACACTCGCGACCTCCACCATCTGGGTCCACAGGTCGGGATGCGTCTTCGCGAGGTGCATCATGCGCGTGAGCGCCGTGGCCTTGTTGGAGCAGACAAAGTCGAGACACGACTTCTTGAGTTTGGCGGCACCGTGCAACGCCAGTCACTACGGAGGTCTCAGACACCTTGTTACTCACACCTTACCTCGTCAATGTGGTGAAGCCAATCGAGATTCCTATGGCGCGTCGGTTCGCCTGCATCATCGGGGTATCGAAAGTCCAACCACTCCAGATCAGGGGGGGTGCCGAACACGAGAACGACGCGACATAACATGCGATCGCGTAGGTGCGTGCACCGCGACAGCGGATGCGTCGAGATGTGATTTTCCGTGGGAACACAGACGACGCAGACGCGTTGACACCCCCGTGTCAGTACCAGGTCGCACTTGAGTGGGTCCATGTGATAACGGCGTCCGTTGACGACACTGGGACCGTTGCGTTCCTCGTGACACAGCGACCAGCCATCAGGGACGTTGCGTCGAAGGTAATGTTCATACACACGCACGTGAAACGGTGCCTGATTTAGAGGTGGTTTCGTGGGTGCGGGTTGCACGACGCGGCGGTGAAGAGTGAGTAACAAGCGTGTATTGTCAATGGTCTGGAGCGCGACCGCCGTCCAGGTGCCGTACGATTCCATGTGGGAGCGGGCGACGAAAAGGTGTACTACCGGGTGGGAATTTAGGATGGTGCATTCCTCCTGTAAATGTCGAACGAGTGCATGTTCCCATGGACGATCTGGACACGGGACACGTGGAAAAAAAAACCAAAATGTGTTGGGAGAGACCAGGGCGTGCGGCCATGCATCAACTCCGTCGTCACGCAGGCGAATGCATCCATCCCTCAAATCTCCCCATCGTACTGGAGCGTCCGTTTCCTGCACCGCGTATGAGGTCCATGTATTGTGTTCGGATGCCAACATGAGCGTGCCTTCGGTGCGGGGGGTAAGGTACCTAGGGATCTGTTACACTGATCCTCCCTCACGAATGCTCAAACGTGATGACGAACCATGAGAGTGTGACAAGGGAACCAAGGACGACCGTTGTAATGAGTAAACAACATGTGAGGCGCTCCCGGGGGGTCGGGATGAATGGAAGGGGTAGGGGAGAGTGGGGTGTAGTGTTGCGCACGACGACATTCACAGGGGGATGTTCGCGATCCACAAACCCCAGTCCAGACGCGATCGGCATTTCCTTGATGACTAGGCACAGAAAAATGTTGTCGCGGAGTCATGAGTGTACTCGATCCAAAATTACCAATCCAATACACCGGTGCATACAGGGTAAAAAAATGGGCATGTTACAAATGTGACGTAGTGCATCGTTTGGGAGAATGTCATTAAGGCACATCGTAACGGCGAATATCCAGTCTAGGTACCAGAGTTACATCCGTTACAAAGGGGGGCGACACGTCGCCAAAATTGAGTTGGTACCAAACGAAAAGAAATGGAGGCATTGGAGCAGTTCATGGGCATCCATGGCGACGTTGACATCGGTAGCACGCGCGTCTGCATGGGGGAGATCATACCGTGTATACGCGACGCCCGTGTACGGCAACTTGCATTGTGCCTGTACAATGAATTCTGTGCCGTCTCCCCGGACGATGTGTACAATATGATTTGCAATGAGGAGTGGGTGCGTCTTCGCTCCCTTATTCCCCCTTCTATGCCGGAGGAGTGGGAAAGGTGCGACGACCATCGAGTACTCGGCAGTTCTCTTCATGACCTTTGTCCAATGGTGGTGCAGAACGCATGGTGTGACGGCGACGTCTCGCATCGGTGGTTTCGAGGAGTGTACAATTTTGACGATCCGCGGCGTGCACGCCTTGCCTCATGCGTTGGGATGCGTATTTTCTGCTGGGAACAGTCGACTCTGGCATGCATCTTACGTGCTCTGGAACAGTATCGAACGCATGAGCTGCACGTGAATTATGCGTGTGACGACTGGCACGTGTCGTCGTCAATATGGACGCAAATTCGCAATGCCAGTGCGACCACCGTCGGCCACGTCGTTTCTCTTGTGGTGATTTCGCGCGTGCACCGCTCAGCATTTACGTGCGTCGTCGCATCGCACGAATGGATGCAGGACCAGGACGATTCAATGATACTCCGTCACAGAGGGAGTCCCCTCGTCGTACTTCGATATGTCCGACAGGTGTTTGGAGGTGTTGTGGTCGTCGAATTCGAGGATTCGGACGAGTGGTGGCCGCTGTTTCTCCTTGAGAATCGCATGGTGCCTCCATCCCTTATTCCATCGCTCTTTTCATCGTCGCCCTGCGTCGTCTCACTCGGAGACGCAAGGGACGGCGCTCACTGTCGAAAGCGCACCAGCATTGATGTGAACCAATTCACAGACGACCGTCACACCCGGGCTGTCATACGGACGTGGAACAAGAGCTACGAATCGAAATACTCGGACGCATTGACGCTGACATCTCTTGCACGCGTGGCGTACGCGGAGACGCTGACGCACAAGGGGTGTGTTGCCCATCGCGTTCACTCGAGTACCTCGTTCCATGGAATCAATGCCCGAAGCGTCATCACGGACCGGTTTGGAGAGATGTATGCAGCTCTCTCCATGGAACGTGTGCTGAAAGACACCGTAACGGGTCTCTACGCCGTTTACAACTCGGACGAGGTTTGCGTGTCAGCCTTTGCAGTCGTCCTGTACCATACATACGATGGCCGTCTCGCCTGCTGCATTGACTCGTTTGCCGTCTCCACAACGCATCAGGGTTCCGGTGTGGGCAACATGACATTTCACGCAATGCTACGCGGAATATGCGACCATGCCTCCCCGAGAGGCGCCACGTACGTTGTGTTTGCGCAATGTGTGCGTACCGGCGACGCGCGTCAATTCTGGTATGACAAGTTGGATGATAGCACACTTGCGCGTTCGCTTCTTTTACAGGCGTTGCACATCGATTCGATGCGCATTCCAGTGCAACTACAAAGCCAATGCGCACCGCGTGCACGCGAATACCGGTCAAGTGACCTTGAATAGAATGTGAGATCCCACATGCTCAATGCGTTCCATACCCAAGTGGGTATAAAACCCCTTCAAGTGTTTAATGCGTGCTGTCATGGTAGCCGATACGTTTGGGTCGTGGGAATCCGTTCCGCGAGTGAGTACGAACAGATAGAGCGGGCCTGTGACGCGCTTCTTAGCGGCGTCCACAAGTAGACGACCCTTTCCTTTACCCTTGAAGGTAGAAGACACACACAGGTTGAAAATCACATACGCGTTGGATATATCGAGTTTCTGGGGGAACATAGAGCGGGCGTATACAGACGCTGGGCCTACACCTACGCATCCAATGAAATTATCCACCGCTGTAGTCCTCATCTCGTGATTGGAACGCGTAGAGTGTGCAATGAGCGTAAACGTTCCTGGAGTATTTTCGAATTGAGATGGGAAGTATGCTTCCGTCGTGTTACGTGCTAACGCACACCTCTCCGCCGCGAAACACGACATGTTCAGGTTATCCAGTGTACACGTTTTGTCTCCATACATCGCACGGTGAACGTATTCCTGCATGGTGTACGAAGTGTGCTTCAATTCCGATACCTGAACGTGTGCTATGTAGTGCTCCCTGTCTCTCATGTGTATTACTATATGTGATGACTAATTCTTTTTTGCACTCGTACACGGACAACTCCCCATGGACCCCTCGCACCCGTTTACACTCTGTCAGGCATTGTCACACCCTTCAGTCCAGGAGCTGCTTCATCGTTTACACGACGACGACGCCACTCCATTTCTCGTGGCGCCTACCACCACTGCACTACCCATCTCCGCGACGACGATACTTGTTGTGTGGTGGTACTTCCTGGCTGTGATATTCCTCGTCTCTCACACGTCCACGCGCATCCAATGCCGAGGGTCAAAGTAACCCAGAAGATCGCTCATCAAATGGGGTGCGTTCGGCACACACAGGTCGTCGTCCACGCGCACAAACATTTCATTCCCCACGTTGGCAATATTGGGTGCGAGGGACGACGGTAGATTGACACATGGGTGTGTGCAGAGCGGCCACTGACGTGTTCCTCCACTGCGAGACACCATGACGATGGACTCCGTTCCGGAGATTCGGGTAATCGTCTCCGTGCCGCGAAACGCGTACCGGTTGTCGCGTCGGAGTGTCACGCGTATGAGAATGTCTCCCGTCTCTGAATGCTCGTCCGCGTACGCAGTGTCCACCAGCGGATGCCCGTCCATTTTGGACATCGAGGAGTGCAGTGTGAGAGCGATCGTACGACCGGAGTCGTGTTGTGGGTGCATACGCAGACACGTGATCATGTGATGTGCGCGCCATGCCCGGGGGGAGATGTCGTTGTTGTGCAGCGACCACGCGATCGTGTCCAGAAGATGACGCGTCACCGACGCTGTCATGCGCGATGCAGTGTTCACCTCATTGACGACGACCTGCACTGCGCATGTGGGACGATTGCGACGCTGTTGCGGCACGTGTGGAATGTCCTCGTCGTCAAGGTCGAAGCACGGTACGTCCGTCTCGAGGTGCGCACGCACGTGTTCGAGTACGGAGTTCAGGGATGAGATGGTGCCCTTTCGTGCTACGGCGATCGTCATGCAGGTCACCGCCACTCCTGGAAGACGGCAGTGACAATGCCCCTTGAATCCGACGTAATCCATGAACACGTGAAGTTCGTGAATCATGCGGCGCAGACGCGTGTCCGTCTTCTCTCGCAACGCTCGTGTGAGCGTCAGAGCGCGATGCGTCTCCTCCTCCGCACGTGTGCGTTCCAGGGAGTGCACCCCTCGCCACACCTGCGCATCCACCTTGTGACCCTCAAACTCCCCACGCAAAACGGCAATTCGTTCCGTCGAAACTCGATCATATTGCCGCTGCCATCCTGTGATGCGTTGCACCAGTTCGTATGCCTCCTCCAGTGTGTCGACATCCGGTACGCGCACCACGATGTCCACATCGCTCTCGTTGTAAAAGATACCTGAGCCGATGAGGGTGATTTCGTACATGTTCCCAAAAATATTGGATGCAATGCGTGCGACCACCCCATCGTGCGTGACTGCCTCAGGAATGAAGGGATGTGATGTGATCGATGTGGGTGGTGGTGTCACGTCGTCGAGAGGGATGTCATGGAACTCGGTGGATGACGTGGTAGTGGAGGCCATGTGGCAACTGTCGGGCACTACCGTCTCATTCGACAAGTCCTCGAATGCCTGCAGGTTCGCCCGAGTCCACACACTGTACATACTGCGGAGAGTTTGAACGTGCGTGCCCTCCTCTACATTCGTTGCGTGACAGACCACGTGAGCCCGTTCCATCGTCTCGCGCGACCATTCCAATGGATCTGGGTGGTTTGAGCAAAGAGCCACTGCCATGAGACGATAAAGAACAGGGTAACGAATGCTAACACGGCGCATGCAGGATGTCTGTACAGCGCCCACGAGCGCATACATGAACGACGACGTTACCAGCCAGCGTTGCCAAATATCCGTTTGGTGAAAGCGTTCCAACCAATTCATGAGGCCCTCCAACAAACGCGTGTACGTAGCCGTTTCGTACACGAATTTGCGCATGGTGGTGTACACGATGGACAACTCAGCAAGCATGAGATTCTTTGACGTTTCACTCAGTGAATCTCCAAGGTGGGCACCCACCGCCTTGATGAGTTCGTCCGTGATGCCAAATCGAGATCGATGAATGCCAACGAAGACGCGCCGTGCCTCCACCGTGATGCATTGTGTTTCGATAATGTCGATGCATTCGGCACCGGACATTGGATCAAGTGCTCGCACCACCTTTTTACAAATCGGAGTCAGGTGGGGCACCACAGGAAAGGACGGACGCGGAACACGACAGGTCTTGTGCAGCTCCACGCACGGGTTATGAAACCCGACAATGGTCCCACACGCGAAACGGTGCCAGTAAAGAGTGTCATCTGCGTCCATGACGTCCATTCGCCGGATGGGTCGATACTTGGAAAGATTCTGTAAATCGGTGACGATTTCGGTGATGGGGGACACATAATCCTCGAATACGATGACGCGTCGTTCTGCATCGTATGACAGCTTCTCGAGACAGCGAGACGATGGGATCATGTTTCTGCGCCATGTGTACGGAGGTGGAAAGTTAATGAAACGTACAATGTGGCGCATGTCAATAGCGTGATCGGAATAGCTCGTCTTCAGGCGTTCCGTCATCCAATTGTAAAGTTGCTCCGCGGTATCGTCGGAGCAGGGTATGAATAGGTTGATGTTGATCTGGAAGTCGCGCACGGTTGCAAGTACGACACCATGTGTACAGTTGAACACCTTGATCGAGTAATTCAGAAAGTGCTGATCCAGGGATAGTTCGTAAAACTCACTGCATTCCGAAACCAATCCAAGGAATATCATCCAGAGGACGCGTTTTCCCAACGTACTCTCATAGTTCAGCGTGATACCGATTGCCAGACAGATGGTCGTGAGGAATAGACGAGCATCCGCCTGAGTGGCGGGAGGGACACATGAACGCGACGATAGCAGAGTGGACATTTGTGGCCTTTCTTTTGGTTGGTACCAGATATATTTCCTTTGCACGTACCAAATACCAAGGCATGCCACCAGTAAACAATTGTGCAAATGTGCGCTGCGGACGTCCCGAAACTCCCGTGTGTCAACCTGGTGAAACTCTTGTGACTAATCCTCGCGATGGGTGTTGTGCACCCATGCAGAAATGCGTGACGGTTCCCACAAATAGTGGTGGTAGTGGAGAGGGTGTCGGTGTTGTGAGGGGCGTGAATGCAAACCCACCCGACACGCATCTTCATGGTGGAGAGGGAGGCCCGACACAATTGTACTCGACCTGTGGAATCCTATCCTTTCTCCCGTCATCCATGGGTGGACCGCATGTGGCCACTAGGGAGGATGTCGAACAAGTCCTCTCGCGTATGTCGTAACGTGTCAATTTATTTTACGACCCCCTGTTGACAAACCATGAACTCCCAGAAACGATTCCGTTCCTCTCGTTCCCCCCGTTCCCCCCGTTCCTCTCGTTCCTCTCGACGCCGCGCCCTTACTGCCTCTGATATTGCAGAGTTGAAACGCTTCAAGCAACGTCAAATGCTCGAAAGGTTTCGCACCCTTACTCCCATTCCCATGTCCGGACATGGTCCCGCCCTCACGACCACTCAGATGATGAAGTTCAATGTGTTTCAAGACTCTACACCTAAACCGCAATCTAAGAAGAAACGTAGGTCGCGACGTAAGTGATCGTTCCCATATTACGGTAAATGGTGTAAGTCGTGGGGTTGAGGTGGTAATGCACGAGGTTGTGCGAATGACGACCCCAAAAGAGAAGTTCCCGCGAACATTTTCGGGTGACTGACCGCCTCTCGACTTCTGGAAATGGTGAGAGACGTATAATTTTTTTATCATGTACACTATCAACAAAAACCCAACTCACGATGCCAAAGAAAGGTTGCTCCTATCAGCGTGTCAAGGGGAGATGCATTTCCAAGAAGCAACATCTCGCAAAGAATTCGCCCAAGAGAAAGCGCGGGTGCTCCTGGGGTCGCAATCCGAATTCCAAGTCGAGTCCTAAGCGCTGTTACTCGAAGAAGGCGTTCCAGTCCAGGATGCGCTCGCTTCGCAAGAAGTCTGCCGCCAACACCATCCTCGCCGCCATGAAGAAGAGACGGTCGCGTTCGCGTAGCAAGAGATAGGTGCGTGCCACTAGAACACCGACCCAGCCCTGGACAATGCGATGTATATCAACGCCCTTTTTTTCAATTGTTCAGATACAAGATGATCTGTTCCATTTGCAACACAGGGTATGCGATCGAGTGCGCGTGTCCATGTGGGACGAACACGTGTAAGGCCTGTTCACGACGTTGTGTCATGGAATTCACAAAGTCGTGTGCATGCGTCGGATGTCACCGTTTGTGGTCGGTGGACGAGTCTGTGCAACGCCTTGGGAAAACGTTCTGGAACACTACATACCGTCGCATGCGACGCGAGCAACTTCGACAGGTGGACGAAACTCTTGTCGCGGAGACCACGCCGGAGGCATCGCAGATTCACACAGACCGCCAATTGACAAGGGAAATGCAAGCCCTTGTAGTTGAAATTCGAAACGGTCGCATGGATCTGATCCCCAACTACCGTAATATTCGCGACGCTCTGACGCGCAATGCACGGTCGTTCCCTCACACTCGTATGAAGCGATGCACGGAGTGCGACTGTCCGGGATTTCTGACGACACACCCCATGCACCCCCAACGACTTGTTTGCCAAACGTGCACTATGCAGACATGCACACGATGTGGGGAACGTGTCGACGACGACACAGTCGGCGAGCACGAGTGTAACGAGGACATCGTGGCATCGCGCCAGGCCATCTTACGGGAATGCAAACCCTGCGTACGCTGTCGGGCACCGTCTCTGCGCACGGAGGGGTGTCCTACGATGTGGTGCCCTCACTGTCACACCTTTTGGAATTGGGACACGGAACGCATCGTCGAGTCGCGTGGGAGTGACCCGCACAACCCCGACCATCGCGCCTTTCTCGCACGTGGTAACCATGGAGATCCCCATCGGACACGACGCGAGGTGGACGATGTTCCCTGTGGAGGTCTTCCGGATGGTATTGTCGTGCATAATGCCTTCATACGCGACTCCCTTGCCATCAACCACCTTTCCATATTTGCCCCCATTGTCATCGACTCGTTAGAGTGCTTACACCTCTCCCAACGCATGCGCCATCACTACTCTCTCACGTGGAATGCCCACGAGCAGTTCCGACCTCTTCGAATCTCATTCATTCTCGGCGATGTGACGCGCGACACGTATATGACGACGATGGAACGCATGGAGCGCACCTTTGAATTTCGACGCGAGGTGGGGTACGTTCTCGAACTCCTTGTCCTTGCAGGTGCGGACATATTCCAGCGCTTGTGCATAGGCGACGAAGACACCATTTCCGCCTGCTTTGCACTCCACGCCATTCGCGACATTGTGGACGAGCGCATGGTGCACATAGGAGCCCTCTTCCAACGGAAGCCACCGCGTCTCCAACAGGATTGGAAGTGGTCCGGATTGCGACGCAGTCATTCGTGAGTGTTGGTGATACCCGCAAATGTCCGATCGATTATACTCTTGTACGCTTGTACAGCTTGTGAACGGAGCAGGGAGACTCTCATGTCGCCAATGATGTCGATCAGAGTCACATTCCTGTACTCGTGCACGAGTCGTTCCACATGGCCACCAAATAGAGTGTCGTGTTCATCTTCCGCTGCAGCCGAGTATCGGCCTAGAAGACGCGTCATCGTCGTTTCCGCATTTGAACGGAGATTTGGTTTCATTCGTGTAGTGCGAAGAGACGCACTGACTCTAATTCTCATCCGTTCATTCACATCGTAGACTGCCGCCAAGGACAATTGTTTCAGAAGTTGGATCTGTTCTTGAGTGTCGTACTCGTCCAGTCTACTATCAAGATCCAGAGCGCGAATGGGTGTCATATGTTGAATTCTCGCGTCTCAAAAAAAAAGCGGATTTATCGTATGCCAAGTACACAATACCGACACTGCTACGAGTGTGCATCCCCATGTCAGATACGAGACGGTCGCTGTGGAATAAATGGAGTGGGAATGGGAGTCTCTTCCTTCTCGTGTCGACGACAGCAACGCATGACCGCGTACGACACCACCACTGAGGCGAATGTGGTGGCCATGGCGGCAATAATCTCTCCGAACACGACGTCTCTCGAGTCGGTTGGCACGATCTGCAACGTCACGGCACGAATGGCAGTCGACCACGACGACCCAATCGCCCACAGTGCGCCATTGAGTATCGCGAACCGCAGCATCCCCACCCAGTTGCCGTCGGTGGCACTTTCAGTGTACGACATGCTTTGGATCTCACACCCCATTTTTTTCATGTCCATTTCAATTTTCAAATACTGTTCCCACACGTGTCGCTAGACGCGTGAGACGCACCCTCAACACAAACGCCGGAGGACCCCCCAGCGAAACGTTTTTTATTGGTTTGGTCACCCAAGGAACGTCGCGAACTCCGTGGTTTGCGAGGCGACGCGTCAAATCGCACCCGGTCTCTGTGAGTATCATAGGGCTATGCAGTCCAGAGGAACTCGTGTCCACACACCGGGGCATCAGGTGAGGTGTGTACGGTGCAACGACGATGCGCTCACGGGATGCAATCATAGCAGGGACCATACCCATACGGTACTCCTCCAGGTACCGATCGTCGTCGTCCGACGTCGAAGTCTGGATCTGGCGCACTGTACACGTCAATACCCCCACCTCCGAATTGCGATAGTAGCAACGAATGCCAAAATCAATGCCCCCCGAAATGATGTCGTTGAGAGAGCTGCTTTGCGTTCGCGGTGTCGTGGAGATGACGACGACGTCGTCATCCACCACAAGAATTGCATTCTCACTAAAGCGATTGGCCACCATCACAAAGGCACGAGATCCCTGCACACGCGTAACGTTGTTGTGATGACAAACGTGCTGTGCGAGCTCCGTCGAACGAAGCGTTTGACGGCACGAGGCGACGGGGCACGTGAACGTGTGGGATGGACACCATGCGCGATGGTGTTCGCATCCACGCGTGTCCACGTAGACGTTGCACGCCACGCAGAGGTGGCGTGTGCGTGTGGCTATGAGAATTGTCGTCAGTGTATCGTCACTATTCACGTGCCGGGGGTCACGACAAATAGGACACCGTTGATCCGTAATGGATGCGTCGCACCCAATGCAACACCCATGGCCATTGGCACATCGGAATAACGTGACGCATTCGTCGTCACACACGACGCATCGCGACATCTGTCGCGACCAGGCGCGAATGTGCATCATCATATGCACCATGTGATTGCGCCATGCCCGTTGCACGACGATTGCGGAGGCAACAGGATGGCGCATCATCTGTGCTTGGTGTATACATGCACTGACTCTGTCACTCTAATCCAATCGACTGCGCTAGTAGCCCCCAATATTAAAACGCACTCCATTGCCAATGTCCTTACTGACGCCATATCTACCCTGTGATCGCATGTGCCTCATTTGCCGCTCAAGGGTCAAACGATCCTCTGCACGCATAATCGCCATCTCACGATCCGTTCCCTTTTTATTAAACTCTTCCCTGAACAACCGGTGAAATCGATGATAGTCTGTACAGTCGCGTAAATGTTTTGTAATCCATTCGAATACAGGTGGTATCGCTGCATATACTACGATACACGAAATCACAATCTCAAGCTTCTTGAGGGACACTCCTATTTGGCCAAGGAGCGCTCGAGACGCACTCATGCTCACATGGAATAGTAACACACACAACCCACCCACCACGGCGACTCGTTGCAAATAGTGTATGGGAGATTTACATCCCACCAGCACCGTGTTAGGAATTTCGGTATCCTCGAGGCGTATCGACATGCGCTGGTACTTTGACACCTATTTAAATTCTGGCACCACAATGACATCGGAGAGGATCGTCGCCCTTTCGAAGACGAGACCGACGATACACTGGCGTGAATATTCGTACGTGGACATCTGGTTCAAGAGCCAACGGACTAGTTCCGACTCGGTGTCAAACTCCTCTACCACATTTTCACGGGAAAAGGACACCAATGGTCTTGACATGTGGGATGCATTCTCATTGTCGTAGAACTGAAGATGGGCGACTGGTTCTTCGGTGGGAATCACTTCGGAAGATCGCAACGTCATGAAGGCCGTGTACGCTCGTCGTTGTTCCTCCATTTTATTTGGTGTGATCATTAGTGATATGAAATCCACATTGCACGTTTGGGCGCACTATCGCCTTTTTTCCAGTGCTCATCTTCAAACATAACGCATGCGTCCTAGTCTATGGGGTCCCGCAATGTGGCGAATCATGCTCGCATGTACCTGGAACGTGCCCGAAGACCTCGTCGGGGTCGCGCAACGTTTCCTTCTCGTGTTGATTCCCGAAACTATACCCTGTGTCACATGCGCCACACATTACCAAAAAAACAAGAGTGTGGTCAATCGAAAGGCGCGAGGGCAACCTGGTGCAGGAGATCACTCGTTTCGATGGTGTTGGTACATGAAAAACGAGGTCAACATGAGCCTCACCCCCCCTGCGACGTCTGTCCATCTTGCAGACATTGCCGAGCGCTACATTCTCCATGGTGCCGTTCTTCCACAGGTGGAAACTGCGGACGTGCTCGTATTGTGCGCCATAAAGGCGCGCGCAGATTCCAAGGACGACATATTCGTCGAGTTTTGCGCCTCCATGGTGGCGCTCTTGAAGGATGACTCGTCCGTATTCATGCATTATCTACGACACGTGGAGCGACCGATCATTCCCACGACACTTCGTCTTGCACGGTACACTCGCGAAGCACACGGTCTTCCACGAATGGATCTTCTCAAGTACAAGGAAACCGTGCGGTAATCTGAACGTTGTATTTTTACGTGCCTACGGTAAACGGAGCATGAAGAACGTTATTGTCATGGGTGCCTTTGGGCTTGGATATCTCGCGTTGCAAAGGATGTTGAACCGCCCTCCAGTCTTTTCTGGGCGCGTTGCCGAACGAACAGACCTCATTGCGTGGAACTCGACGCTCATGAACGGCATGCAGGAATTGTCCGAATTGGTCACGGAAGACGAGTTGATGAGTTTACTGGACCGTCTCGAAGAAGTCCGCACTGTGTCCGGACTGACGGATCGTTCATCCACTTGGACATTGCAGCGTCTCATTGCATCCACCACAGGCGAACTCACTCGCACCGCCAGTCGAGTGCGTGGCTCCATGACTACCACTCAAATTCAAAAGCAAAACTCAATTTTAGAAGACGTGATTCCATTATTGGAAGAAGTACTTCAAAACATACAACACAATCACATGCTCGATTCCATGAGTATATAAGAATCTCTCCCCACACGACACAAAACTATATTTTTCACTCATGCCTGCATGAATGAAACCGTGCTTCCTTCTTGGAGTGGTGCATCATCCCACACCGACACGAAAACGATGGTTTCGGGACCGGGTCCTCTACCTGTGGAATGCTTCTGCGCTGACGCACCATCCCCCGAACGTCCGATTCGGAGAGAAATTGAGAGTGAAGGGTTGTATGAAACATACACGCTGCCATCTTCACATCACGATTGTATCCATTATCCGTCCAACGAAGAAAATTGCAATGTGCGTCGTGCAGCATGTCGGGAGAAATATTCATGTACCCATTCATGTTTTCCATTTCGACCAGCGTCGAACGCGTGTACGCAAGTCGAGGATCCGAAGATAACTTGTCCACCATCCACTTGGGCACTCCAGGAATGTACTTGGTGCGTTTATGTCGCGGTGCGAGCTGATCGGACGTGACACCGTCGATCCATTCGCGTTCCACATTGATCGAACCCCGGTGTGGGACAACACCACAATGTTCACAAACGTAGTATCCACTGTGTGCATCCAACAGGAGGAATCCAGCATTGCATTCCGTGCAATCGTAGGGACGAGTGGTAGGTAGCACCTCGTCCTCATTCTCCGTCGCCTCAGAAGGTCGGAAATTGCGTTCCACGTAAAGGAGAGCAGAGTGCAAATCACGTGTGGATATCCGAAAGAGTTGTACCATGCGGTGATCCTCCAAGTAATCTCGTATGCAATCGTACGGAATCACAGACAATGCTGGCGATGGAATCACTGACGTCATGGTCGCACGCTGCAGGCGATCTCGTAGAACAGACATCCTCGACGTCGAATCCCTATGCACTAGCAAGCATCGACGACACTGATTCTGTACCAGTTGGTACCGACAGCGTTTCCACCATGCGTTGAAGACGTCTCTTCCGCCGATGCACATCGCATTGTGCAATTCGATCGATGACGGTGCGTGCCACGTTTTCGGTTTCGAGCAACACTGTGTACAGGGCAAGGCACATGCTCGCTAACCGCATGCGCCGATGTGCACTTGTAGCGACGTTCAATTCGTCGTAAAGTTCATTCGCGTATTCCACGATGCGGTGCACATGGCGGTGCCCGTCAGTGGTGGCGTCCATTGTAACACGCAACAGGACAATGAGGGAAACGTAAATCACAGACACCCCCAAAACTACCGTCCTGTGAGACATGATGCGTACTAAAGATGCATGCATAAAATATAACTCACATTATACAAACACGTTACCAATGGACAACGAAATGTTGATCACATTCTGTCGCGCACGACAGCGATATCAGGAACGTCAGCGCCAAACCAACGACGAACGTGCGGAGGTGCGCGATACTCTCAAAAGCGTCACGTCGTTACTCGTGGAATCTATGTGTCGACAGGGTCAGGGATGCATCCGTTGTGTGCACGAGGGGGACACCTTTTACGTCCGCCTCGTGCGGGGTCGCCGTCGTGCAATGGTACTTCGAAACACGGAGGATGTACTTCGCCTCCTGGACAACATCGCTCCAAGTGTGACTCACGTCTCACGAGAGGACCTCCCGGACGCTGTGGCGCGCCTCCTAGAGTCACGAGCTCGCGCACATGGAACAGACGTGGCACCTCGCATCGTGGTCGTACCTCGCGTTGGAATTCGAGAGACCATTGTGGAGCAGACCAACTCGACAAGAGAGCTGCAAACACTCACTTCCCAAATGACCCAGAATCATGTCGAACGGAAGCGTCTTCGAGATGATATGGGTCCCGCACGAAAGGAGCTCAAGGCAGCAGAGCAGAAACTGTGCAACACGGTATCCAAGGATACACAAAACGAGGTGGATGAGGTCGTGCAAATGCACACATCGAAGAGGAATGGTTCCCCGACGACGAAAATGGTGTATGTCACCACAGAGGTACGACCAAAGCAACGAAACGTATTTGGACTACGAAACGTGTGCAAGTGTGTGCGCGAGGCGGTTCAGAATGTAACCGAACGGGATGAGACATTCGACGAGCGACTTCGTTCCGAGTTGTTGAGTGTCATCCAGCGGGAGCAGGCATCCTCGCAGGAATGGACGCGTAAGGTTGTTGTCAAACGACAACGGGTTGCCGCTCCAGTGGCGAACGTGTGAACACGACAGCGGCGGACTGTGTCACACCGGGCAACACGAACGCAGGGGTGACGGATACTATAAGTCCCCCACATGATATCACGACTCGTTTTTCATCTCTCACAATGACTCGTCCCAACATTTCCAAACGTTCTCCGGGCACTGTCATACCACTGGTACTCGATGCCACAGAGATGCGAGTGGAGGACTCCCCTATCCAATCACACGAAGGTGGCACGTCCGCAAACCATTCATCCCTACAAACGCGCATTTTTGCGTCTGCTTTCCAATGGTCGCGAATACGCCAATTCTAATGTCGCGTACGTTTAGCACCAGTTCTCTCACAGTTCTTCACGTTGTAAATCTCAAGTGGGGTGTCCATGTCGTCGTATCCGAGTAACATCAGCATCTTCATGTGCAGAGATTCTGAAATGTGATCGTCATCCTTCCCCCCCATGTACACCCCCTCCGCATCTATGAGCTCACACTCTACCTCGTATGAGGGTTCGCAATTGTGCTGGTTGTACTCCACCGCATCACGAGTGGTCGCCGACCATGTGCGACTCAACTCGTACTGCCACAGATCTCCAAAGTCCCGCCGATCGACAAAGGTGCGACGTTGCTTCACACGAACGTAGTTGATGAGGGTCGATTGCGGAGGAGAATCAACGGGTATTTCACTGGACACCTCCACTCGACACGTGTCTCCTGGGTCGTTGCTCACGGAGGCGACGAACGATTGAATGGAACGTTTCTCCATGTGTTCCGTGTGCAATTCCATGCACTCACTGTCATAGTGCACACGCGTGCGCACATTTCGTCCACGTGGAAGTGTGTAAAAGTAATCCACAATCTCTGTGTATCCTGGCTCTGCAACGAGATCACGAGACTCTACCAAATCGCGTTCCAATTGCTCAAACACACTCTGTGGCACTCCGGAGTGAAATGTATCCGAACGTTGTCCCAAACGCATCTCGAGTTCCACGTGTGCCTGTCCACGGCGTGTAAATGCACATCGCCTCAGGAGTTGCCGCACGTCCATGTGTAACGTGTTGATAACTCTCATATGTGTACCTCATATGTACCTCATACTGATACCCTATACTGTGATATACCCCTACTATTACCCCTCTCCTTACTCACCCCGGAGCAAGACGGTACCGGTCCGCCAATGGAACGCCTGGAATGCACATGTATCCGATGTGGGTACGAAGCATTCGCTCTTTGCGATTGAAATGAGACACCCGTACACGAAGACGATTTCCGACCTTGTACACCTCACGATTCGACGTAATGTGCTGCCGCATCTCGCGTTTCAGTGCCTGTCGTTGAACTCTAATATCGTCCAATCGTTTGATCAAGCGCTTAATCCCGATTGGAGTTTTTTTGGACCGTCTGGCGGAGGAAAGGCGCGACGCCTCGTTGCGCTGTACCAGACGTTCCCCCATATCTTCGGAGCGACAATTGGGACACGACGAGTGGCCATGGGCGAACCACTGTACGATACAGTCCACGTGAAAGGAATGCCCGCATGCAAGACGATGACACGTGGACGTCGAGTCAGTTTGAGGAGATGTCGCGTCACCACAGATGGAACATACCTCGTCGTGAAACATTTCAGGTGTGTGGGCGTACCATCGATTGCACATACTGATGATAACCGAACTTATACCAACGCGCAACACATGGACGCTGTACGCGCACTATATTAGCAACTCCGACAACTATCAGACGTCTTACACCAAATTGTGCGATGTGGCGTCGTTTCAAGACTTTGGTCGCATGTGGAATCATACACATCCAAAGCTTGTGGGTGATCCTACACGCGCCGTGTTCATTCAGAGTAAGCGAGTGACGTCCTGGTCATTCTTCAAGGATGGCGTCCTTCCAGAATGGGAACACCCATCCAACGAAAACGGAATTACTTATACCCTTCGCATGGCTATGAGCTGCAATGACGTCTACACTCTTTGGGAAATCCTCGTCGCTCATTGCACTCTGTCCACCCACCCACATGCATTGAACGGAATCCAAGTCTCCCGCAAAGGTGCCACAGTCCGTCTGCGCGAACCAGGACTTCTCATGAAATTCGACCTATGGTTCTCATCCTCTTGCTCACACTCGGACATTATAGAATGGTTCTCCCGTGTGATTCCAAACTATCCATTTTCACACTCGCCACGCACCCCTGTGTGCTGATCGTTGATACGGACTCCCAATTTCATTCTTCTCTAAATCCCCACCTCTATTTCTTTGATGGAGTAGGAGAAGGAGTCACACCCACCTCCTGTTCTCCCCCGTCCTCATCCCCATCGTCTTCCTCATACTCCCCATCCTCTTCCTCATACTCCACATCGTCGTCCTCGTCCTCGTCCTCGTCCTCGTCCTCCGACGACTCCTCCAATGCATGACGCTCCTCTTCCGGGATGTCGTCCATTATCATCTTGCGATACTCTTCCGTGTTAAAAATCTCCTGGTCGTAAAATTTGGTCTGGTGGCGCGTGCGCTTTCCGGTTATGATATTTGTCGTGTCGATACCATCAAGATCGCGCGTACACTCTTCCTCTTGTGTCTTGGGTGGCTCACTCGTCACACTCTCGTCATCGGTGTCGCCGTCTCCTTCCTCACCCCCGTCCTCTACAATGAAGTCCACCAAAGAACCAGCGTCGTCATCGTCATCGTTCGAACGCACGTCCTCGTCGTCGGGGTCGTGTACAGGATCCGTGGGAAGTAGTGGATTATCAGGAAGGGTATCCGACAGCGAAACAACCTCAGTGGACATGCTCATTGTGATCGCAATCGCGCACTGTGTACTTGTGACATATATCAATATCAATACTGATTCGTACAACGTCAAGTATCATGGGGTCCAAATGTAGTGGAATGGATCTCGTTCATCGAGTGCCGACAAGCCGCCAAATTTTTTTTCTATACAGTGTAAGATAACACACACCAACACCATCGCATAATGTCTGGCGCAAATTACGATCTTCTTGCACAGGGTCTCATTGACAAATCCCTCACTGGTAACGCTCAGACGACCTTCTGGCGTTCCACCTGGAAGCGTCACACCCGCTTCTCGATCGAGTCGCTCTCTCAACCCTTCAACACCAATACCAACTTTGGCCAGGAGGGTCAGGTCCTTCTCAACCGTGTCGGTGATATGGTGTACTTCCTCTACGTTCATGTGACCCTTCCGGGTCTGGTGGCTTGCGACACGAAGACTGAGGCGTGCCCTGGCATCGCGACGGGTGGTCAGTTCCCCGTCTTCATGGACGGTGGTGCTGCGTGCAATCCGTGTGCAAAGATGGACGAGGCGGCGCTACTCGAGTACCTACCGGCGGACTACAACGACATGTCGTCGGACCAGCAGGCGGAGGCGCTCCGTGATGCGAAGGATGTGTGGCGTCGTGAAAAGTACGGCGCGGGTCGCGAGCTCTCATGCTGCGCGGACAACGAGGCGGACTGCCCCGACCAGTCGTGTCCCGAGCTTGGTGACACGTGGTGCCACTACTGCAACGACACGGGTCACTTCCTTATCAACAAGGCCAAGCTGATCATCGGTGGTCAGCAGGTCGACCAGCTCTGGGGTACCTTCCTCTTCTGCTGGGAGGAGCTTACGGGTAAGTCGGGTCGTCGTCTTACCGAGCTCACCGGTCGCCGTTACACGCGTTCGCAGCTCATCTGCGACTCGCGTGAGGAGCGCGACCTCTACGTCCCCCTCCCCTTTTACTTCACCCTTGCCTCGGGTTCGGCGCTTCCCCTCGCGTCGCTCGCGTACCACGGTGTCCAGATCAACATCGACTTTGAGCGCCTCGAGAAGCTGATCGTCGTCTCGGGGTCGCACGTTGCCGTCCGTCACGCCCGCACGGGTCTTGGTCTCACCGCCAACGACCTCAAGGCGGAGATGGAGGTTACCTACGTCTACCTTGATCAGCAGGAGCGCGACAAGTTCTCCTCCTCGCACTTTGAGCAGCTTGTCGTCCAGACGCAGCACTACTTCAAGACCGAGTCGAAGCAGATCTGCCGCATCCCCCTCTCCTTTAACCATCCT
>TARA_B110001452_G_scaffold243345_1_pt1 | contig 23547 bp, 9 predicted proteins | sample TARA_B110001452 | Tara Oceans TARA_B110001452 (sample SAMEA4396971) | marine metagenome | biome: Polar Biome; feature: [DCM] deep chlorophyll maximum layer (ENVO:01000326); material: water (ENVO:00002006), including particulate matter (ENVO:01000060) such as... | depth 25 m
TCGGAAGTATCATTGAGCGTCGAATGACGAACAAGATAAACAAAACCTTGAGCACTTTCAGAGTCGCTTCCATCCTCGCTAAAGGCATCGTTCATGGTCGAAATCGCTTCAACTGATTCAAGATCTCCTTCGCCCCAAGCCTCGGACCAGTCAGGTCCCATAGCCATCAATGAAGCCATCCCTAAACAGGCAAGAATACCAAACGCAAGGACTTGTTTTCGGTAATCATGCGTGAATTCTCCAAGTTTGTAGAAGGCGCGGCCTTCGAACATCCGAGCGTCAGTCGAGGATTCCATATCCCTTGCCGGACATGGCCTGTTTATGAATGAATGTATTCGTGATTTAGATCGATGGTTGAGAACCATCGGAGAAGACTTCCCCTGATGTTTGAACCAATGGACTTCGTTCTACAACTGAACACAGGTTTGAGTCCAATAGTAACTTGGAAATTCTCTGAGAACCTGACATCAATCAAGAGCCATACGGCGACTGACAACGCAAATCCCTCGGCTAATCTAGAGGTCTTCACCGAGAAGGGTTGCTTCAAAACTATCGATTTGGCTGACATTGCCCGTTGGTTCGGGTTTATACTTGGACCAAGCAGCATATGCCTTGAACCAAGCCTTGGCTCTGTCCTCTAATGTATCTGGCTTCAAGTTTTCATTAGTCTCTTCGCTTGCGTTCTTCGATTTCTTGAACTTACCAAACTTTTTCTTCTTGGGTTTCGATTCTGCTTTCTTAATATTAATCAGATGAGATTCATTCATCATTTCTGCTTTCGTTTGATGCATCTCTTTAAGAAATTTATACTGACTCGCATCGATTCCGCACGCACCCCAGACCTTATCATCTTGGATATTGGCTGCGCTTTCGTGTCGAAGGGCCATGATACCAATGAGTTGGAGAATGTTCCGCACACCTGAGAGTTCTCCCTTGATGGCATTAGTATAGTCTCTTTTATCATCAAGAGGCATTGATACATCGCCTTCAAAAGAAGTTTTATCCTTTTCTAAGCGGACTCTATCGTTATCGAGTTTGATTGGATTGCTGTAATGATGTTCAATAACGCTCGTTGGAATTTGGAAGCGCCTCATATATTCTTTGTTATCTAATGAAGTCCATTCAGGCAAACTGACACTCAACCAAAGCAAATTGTATAACAAGATGTACGGATGTAATTTTGATTCACTAAAGGACCAAAAGGGGTTGCTGCCAACCAAGCCATTCGAACGATCTGCCATTAACATTTGGAATTGATCCGAGATGCCAGCGGCAGGAGCATTTTGCAATACAACGGTCAGATACGATGAAGGGCCAAAGTCAGCTGCGGTTGAGAACGCCTTAGGACTTCCGAGCTTTTGTCCTCCAAATGAATAGGTAATTGATTCACGAACACTTTGTTGAATCGTATCCATGGCTAATTTGGGGTTACGGTCATGAATCAAAAGTAAAAGTCCTTCTGGCTTACCGATTAGCCTATCGCTGAATCCTGTCATTTCAAAGTGCACATTTCTTGAATGCTTGTAATCCTTGTTCAAATATTCAGCTTGACTTAGTCCCTCATTCGTGAGATAAGATATATCATAAAATAACTGTTTCAGACCGACCAGTGTTGAATTCTCATTCGAAACCGTCTTCTTCGGTTCATCAGCTCCCTCATCAGAAGCGATACTCTGTGATTCATCTGTCAAGTTATCATTAGCTTGTTGCGCATCGATTTGATACGTTCCACTCACGATAACTGAGATGAGATCTTGTAACCATTCACGGACCCTCGGAATTGCTCCAATATTACCTCTAAATATTTCCTGAGCGTTTTCTTTCGATTCAAAGGTAATGTCCTCTTGTTCGAGAATCCATAGCAAGAACTTCAATCCCCCTAAATCATCATTATTCCACCCCGAAGGAAGGTTGACAATTAATTCTTCGAATAATTCCTTTGAATCGTGTAAACGATTAATGATGGTTTTTACTTGATCTCCATAGATTCCAGGGTCATTGTAGATCTCTAACCGAGTGTAAACATTTTCATTAAATATTTTTACAAAATGCTGGCTGAAAGATTCACTATCGAGGCCAATGCTTCGGAATTGCGATGACAGGCGCTGTTGGAAAACGGTTGCGTTTTCTGCTCCTAAAAGTAAAAGTCTTACCATTGGAATCAAAGATAATTTTCCTTCATCGGGAAGAAGAGACATATTTCTCATCTGATTCATAATTTGCCCGCCGAATACAAAGGTCGGTGAGGCTATACCTGTACGATTCTCCTTCTTGTAATCGGGATCTAACGGACGTTCCATTGAGTCGGAATGGATGTATCTCGAGAGACTTGCAGAAGCACTACGAGATGGTAAGATTTTATCCGCTGGCCGAATTGGGATGTCCCTTACTGCCGAAAAGTAGCGGTTAAGTCTTGGATGAAGGTTCAGAGAAAATTTGGCCCTCGAAGGGTCAGGGTGGTCCAAACTAATTTGAAGATCGAGTGTACTTAAGATACACTTTGTAGCCTCGGGATAGTCAGTCATTAATTCTTGAATCTCTTCATCAATATCATTGATTTTCCCTTCGACTCCGTAAGAATGTGAATCCTGGAAAGATGTCAATACCATGCCAATAAATTCATTCAATTCTTGGTCATCCTCTGATTCAACTTGCTCTTTAAATACGGTCTTAGAGACGCCACTATTTTCAAAGTCTAACGCAGCGAAATCGATTTTTTCACACCCAAAGAGTAATTCCATCGGCAAGAATGAATTAAGATATGCTGGAGCGACACTTCGTAGAATCTCGGCGTTTTTAATTCCCAGCTTTGGCAATGTCTCGTAGAGATTCATCTGGTTAATATTCTGATCTTTGCCAACATATTTTTGTATGGTAGGGTCAATTCTTAAAATCCCTATGTCGAATTCATCTGCGCCGGAGTCATTTAATAAATTCCACAATGTACCCTCCCGCTTTATGAGTTTCTCGAAGCCCTTAGCATCTCTCTTTTCTCCAATAAATCGGCTAAGAGTAGTTGGAGCGATGAGAGAAAACCATCGAACAAGATTTGCAATATGTAACCCTGAAATACCATTGTTTTTCGATAAGTTCTCTCTCTGTGTCGGAGATATATCATAAATGTCGTCTGATGAATTATTCCAGATAGCGACTAGTTTTTCAGAGAAATCTGAAAGTTTGTCAATACCTTGAGTCGGTCTTGCAACTACATCATATGGATCAATTTGAAGCATATACTTAAATCGACTTCCAAACATACTCTGGAATAGAATCTGGACTTTAGATGACAAAGTCATCCTCTGTAGAAACAAAGGATTCTCAAGAAGCTTGTGGCTCCCTGGATTCACAGATTCTTGCGTAAACATGGAATTAAGCAAAAATCCCAATTCTGCAGGTTCAATCCCGGCTTCTTTGACAATTGGAGGCTCAGTTAAACTCGTAGAATCACGCTGATTGAGTAACCCGATGACAAGTGGAGGGCTCGTACTTCCAACTAAATCCATATGATCGAATGTTTCATCCATCGGTTCAAAAACGCCAGATTCAGTAGGTAGTCGTGGTCCAATGATGTTTAGCATCAAGTCAAATATCACTGAATTATAAACAGTATATGCTTTACCTGAAGACTCTAAATGACTTGTCGAATTCACTCCTTTTTCCAAATGTAAATTACTTACAATTATCGATTTGATAAGAGGATCGCTACCAACGCCGGAGAGTGAATTAATGTGTATGGTCATTCTTTCCTTTGCACTGTTAAATTTATTTAAGCCACCTCCATAATCATCGAATTTGGCTTTAATTTGGTCAAGAAGGATTTTTTTATCTTCAGGGTTATCTTTCTGACCGATAGCATCGTCGATAATTTTCAGTAAAGGTGTCAGTCCTGCGGCAATACCTTGGTAATCCGGTATTTTACCATTTGGTTGAGTTAAGTGATTATCGTGATAGACTCGATTAATCACTGACTTAATATGAACACTTGTGAGTTGAGGTACAAAATAGTTTACGTCCGCCATTTCACCTGCATCTGCTGTAGTTTGCTTATCCTTTTCCCTACCTTCAAGAAACAAACTTAATGGGTCAAATTGACACTTAAGCCATTTCCCCCAGAATTGAGCCGCTGGCCTATTCCCGCCTAATGCCTGAGTCTTACACCAAGAAGTAAAGATACTGGCTTGTTCGATGGAATTCGGCAATATTTCATTTAAGGCTGTCATTGAATCGTGGTAAGTTCTTTTCTCAAAGGCTGGAATATCTAACTGTGGTATAGCACCTAAATTTAACGGTGTTTCATCTTTGAATTGCATATAATTTGGGTCCTTGGAAATACTGAATATGTTCGCATATGCTTCAAGGATTGACATTGTGTCACTTGAATATTTATTTAGATAACCGCCATCTAAAATTGAATTCAAATTTGAGACTAATGTTTGATCTGTATTGAATTTAATCCCACAAATCCCAATAAAATCTAGTAACGATTGATTCATTCGTTCACTTTCTTGACTCATTTCTTTGGAAAAACTTCTCCATTGATTCACTTCAATTGGGTCATGTATAGCATGTATACCGTCATAATTGGCTTGAAGTATATCGCTAATAATAAATGGAGTATTTACCATGGCGACATTTCGGTCTTCCGAAGCACCTTCTCCTACTGAAATAACCCAAATTATCGGCTCTGAGCCAAATGTTCTGCGCGCTTGTTGAAGGACTGGAAGGACCATGCCACTTCCGCTACCCCCAGCTAAGCTGTGCGTTATTACAATATGTTTTGGTTTACTATGGCCTTTTCGACCCACATCTTTCATGACATCCGAAATATCTTCCTTATACCTAAAGCCAAATGCTCTTCCAACTCCAGTAGAACCCCCTGCGCCTTCGCCTCCAGGTTTTAATTTCAAGATATTTTTCCTTGTTCTAACGGTACGAGAAGTTTTGTCAAATGCTACTTTATCGCCCCACAAGAAATATCCAGGTTGATCCTTATTCGCCAATGCATCGACTTCTTCGCCCAAGTTAATTGCTAAAACATGGACTTTTTTATCAAATAATGTTTTCAGATCTGTTTCTGCTTCTGTTTTCTTTTTATCGTCTGTTGAATAAATGTCTTTTGTCCATTTATGCACATTTTTGAGGTCACTTGGATTAATTCCTAAGGCGGTCAACAAAGCAGTACATCTTGCATCAGATAAATTACTCAGACAATAGAGCAAGCATTCCCTCAAGATTTGCCCACCGGCTTGACCAAGTCCAATCCACAATACTGATTCTTCAACACTGTCATTCGACAAAGAAGATTGTAAGTTCTCATACCATTCTTCAATTTCGATTAGCTTTTTCTTAACATTTCCGTCCAAAAGGTCCAGTGAATCATTTTCCGAACGGAATTTATTCAAGCCTTTTTTATGATTTGAGATCTCCGTATCAGCATCCTCGCGCTTGGATTGTGAATCTCTAGCCGTAGCGTTCTCCCGAACCAAATTTTGAGCATTCTGGATAAGAGAAAAACATTGGTCAAAGTTATATTTGATTGATGTTAACCGAACAAATGAGTCATCCAAGACCTTCGGCGGGATTTGTTTCTTATGTGTTTCTAGAAGTTTGTTGTAAAATCCAGAGAAATTACGGCAGATTTCATCTTCCATTATTTGAGTCAGTTTATATTTCTGAATAATATTTGTAATTTTCTCATTGAGACTTGAAGGCGAATGGGTGACTAAATTATCAATTACTGCTTCTCGATCACAGTACTCAAAAATTTGATTGCACTCCTCAAGAGCTGCTTTATAGTCGACATTTGGGTTCTTTCCACGGTCGGATTCAAGGGCTTTCTTAACTGGTTCAAGTGTTCTTTTCACTTCCGCATACTCTTCACTGAATAAAGTAGTCTCCATTCGTAAAACCACCTGTTCATCTGGATAAGTTAATTCCGAGGTAGCAACGTTTGAAAGCCATTTCGATGGTGAAATCAAATCAGTTAAGGCATTCTGAATCAGATTTAACACTACTTTCATGTTATGTTGGTTTGGGACGTTCTTGGAACAGATGTATTCACTGAAAGAAAATTTACCTTGTTGAGACGTCAATTGTTCTTCATCAAAATGGAATAAATCTTGAACCAAACTTTTGTCTAACTTAATAACTGGTTTCTTAAAAGATGAAGTAGCGCCATTGGATATAGCAATGTAACTTTCCAATTTTTTAAACTCGCTATATAATGAATTTACTCTTTGAAGGAACCATTTTTTGAACTGACCAATCTGAGTTTTCATAGTCACAAAGGCTTGTTCACCTTCATTATCAAAAATACCCTCGCTTGCGTAAATAGCCTGGTAGAGGGATGACGGAATTAATACATACTGTTGCGTGGAATTCTTAAGTCTACTATGAAGCGCAATTAAATATTGCTGGATTAACCATATGTCATCAATAAATGCCATTCCAACATCTCGATTGACACTTTCGGTTACTTTTCGGGATGACACCAAGTTTGGGAGAGTGATTATGAAATCTTCTACTGACTCACCCCACTTTGTGGAACTGAAATTAAAATTGCCAGCATTATCAATTCGTATCTGAAGTTTTTGACGTGTACCCGGCAGTATTGCGATAGGAGTGTTCGGGATTTCCGGTGACTTTTTGCGTGAAAGCAACGCACCTGGTGATTTTTTGAATTCTAAAACCATTGCATTGCTCTTGTTATAAGCTGTGACAAGAGTGTCCAATGAGACTTTACTAATCGTTTGCAATCGTATGTTTGTTTCAGACTTTCCACCGTTTGCAATGTCAGACATGTTACTGCGTCGATGTCACATCAAATAACTTGTTCGCCATCAATTTCTAAAGATTCGGCCCAAGTCCCAGTCCAGCAACGGGAAATTACTGCAAAGGCAGATTGTTCAACAAGGTCATGGCCAGCTTCATGAATGACGCAGGAAAGATCATTACCCATGCGTAAATCAAAGAGTTCTAATTCGGTTAACTTGTCATGCACATCTTGGATATACTGTGTATCAATACTTTCCAAGTGCTGACTGATTTGGCCTTGCCATTCCACTTTAGTGACTTCGAATACAGAATCTGGTCTGCTAATCCTCATTATTTCATTTTGAAAAATATCCTCCATAGATCCTGGTGCCAAGTAGAGTATTCCTCCAGAATTAGCTCTCTGCAGGGCCAAATATTGCTTGTTACTGAGTTGAGGTTTTTGCTGGAAACCTGAAAAAGAGGCTGTTGAAAGGAGAAGAATTACTGCCGCCTCGGATTTATGATTTTTTCGTATCCCATATATGTAATCAGAAAAAACACTTGATACAAAGGAATGTTGAAAGCTCTCCAATGGTGAATCCGACCAAACAAAAAGGTGGAGCTTGCGTTCAAACGTCTCAGATTTTGCATCTCCATATAGATTTTTTAGTGAATTAAATAATGCGACGTAGCCTTCGACTGGACTCCAGTGTTCAAAGAGTAATGCGGAATCGCCATACCGAATCGCTCTTGTTCCGATAACAACTTCGTAATTTTGGAACGAGAAGATAAGTTCTTCAATAATTTCAAATCGTTCTTTCTGGTCTTTTTCTTGGATTTTGATAAGAGAGTTACCACCATTGAGAATCCCGTAAAAACCTTCAGAAGCAATGATTTGCCGGATACGAGAATACAACTCTTCCCTCCATACTAATGCGTTATCCTTTCCAATTTCTATTGTTAGAAGGTCGAGCGTACACGACAAGATATCTCGTATACTCGATTCCGAACTCGAATGTTGAGAATACGAACTAAATTTACCTTCATACAAACTTCTACGAATACGCTTCGGCAAATCTATGAGATGATCGAGTGGGGAGATCACAATGCTTGAGTCATTCGAAGTGAAACTTTCAAAGTTATCTTTTGTTTCGTTTTCAAATATAAGATTGGTGCTAGACCCAACAATATCTTCAAGAATTGGACGTAAAAAAATCTCGTCAAGCAAAGTCCATCTCTCCTAATAAATCAAGTCCTAAACCGTCGATAAGCAATAAAACCTCTTCCACTGGCGATTCAATTACATCAATGACTCTACATGCTGATTGTTCAATTTTTATACTTCGAAATAAAGTCTCGGGAGCGAAGGCAATTGTTGGAAAACGTGGGATGTACTGATTCAAATCAAGAGATAATGTACTTTCTTCATTGATTATGCGGGATACTAACTTTTGTTGCGTCTTGTAAAATTCATTGTTGCTTGAGTTTCCAATATAATAATTGAGATCTGATGGCTTAAGTTCAAGCCATCGTATTACCAAATTCAAATCACCTGAACCACAGTGATGGTGAGGTGTATCTATTTTCGGTGTCATATTTATTTGAGTGATTTTGAGAAAATATGGACGGATGCTTTTTGATTTAAGTATTGATATAAATCGAGAAAAAAGAACACATAACTGAGTTTTCATGGCCTTTGAATCTTTTTTTAACAGCCACTTATTCGAATAAGCAATTTGAATTAATGTCTGTTCATCAAATCTGGACAATTCATTTTTTTTCACCCTGTTTAAATTATTCAGTTCAAACCTAATTGTTGACGATATTGAATCATAGCATTCCAAAAAGATTCGGTCATGTGCCCAAAGAGATTGACCTGTAACTCTATCATAACCAACAGCTGTATCGAACTCGATGGTTGTCTTGAACCGATCTGGGAATTGGCGACTAAATTCATCTTGTGAGATGAGGTATAGTTTTCGTGATTCACCTGCCCTCGATGAAAAGCCAAAAAATGGGTCGCCAATTACTTCATGTTTGAGGTCGTCAAATTTGAAACAATTGTCTTGAAGAAACTCCTGAGAAGGAATTCGAGAATTGTCAAGATTGATAATCTCCACAAATTCTCTTTCATCAGTTCCGAGCGTGCAACTTTTCCGATAGCCACAAAAGTTACAGGTTGTTGCGTCAACGTTCAATTTAGCCTCATTGTCAAACCATTCGGGATGTATACAGGGATACTGATCTGGAACCTCTTCAAGAGGAGCCAAATGGTTTCGTATATCTGTTGCTGCGGTTCGATAGTCCGAGTTTGTTTCTGCAACAAGTAAGTTCATGATCAGAAGAGAAGTTTTTGAGTCCGAAATGGGCCGTAATATTGGGTCAAATACAGCAGTTGAAACAGCAGACAATGGTATTTTCAATTATTCATCGCCTCACTTTAGTTCTATAAACGCAGACCAAGTTAACTTTAGCAAATCGAGATCTAAACTACCAGATTGTTGTTCGATGATTTTCTCAATCGACTTAGAAACCCATTGAGTTGATTCAAGTTGCGTTTTGTCGAAGGAAAGCCCTGTCGCTTGACCACCTTCAAAATATTCAGACAGGAGGAAACACCAGTCCTCAATGTGCTTTTTGAGTTGCTGTGAATAGGGGGATAAACGTGTTACTAATTCTTTGTCAGCCCATTCACTCAAATCATTCAAACTTAGAAGTCTTGTTCGGATGTTCAACAACCACCAAGGTGAGAACTCATAGTTCGGATACATTGATGATTTAAGAGCAATGAATTTGATAAATCGCTGCAGTTCATTATCGATTGAGGAATTGCGAACTCCAACACTACCGGAAATACTGCGTCCCCCATCAACAAGTATATCCAAACTGTTTAATTGAATTGCAAATTTACCAGTTTCAGTTAAAAGTTTATTTAGTAATTCTGAATTTTCACCTCGTTTAGGTTCACACATATGAGATAATAAATGATTAATTGTTGGAAAGAGAAGGAGTGAAATTAAAGAATTACGAACCATGTAATGCCCCGTTTTGGACTGAATGCTAAGTATGTCAACTAGCCATTCATTGTACAATTCTTTCAGCGTAACGGTGAAGAGCATCTCAACGAGATCATCAGCTTTTTCTAAAGAAGTCAAGAGTAACTTTAAGCGCGATTTATTCGATAATTCAGATTTAAGATATTCTAAAAAAATATCTTTTTGACGTTCAATATTTTTTTCTTGAATAGATGAAAGTTTTTCATTGGCATCACCATTTAGCCATTGTTTGAGTTGCTGGTATTCATTGTTTTTATCAGTCTGGGAAAACTCATCCCATGAATTCATTGTATCACTGGTGTTAATTGAAGAACCAAAGTGTCTCCCTAAGGTGACGGCGAACATTGAACTTGATAACATCAAGAACAATACAAAGCCGGAGTAAATCCGATTTGAAAGGAACACTATAGAGATTAAGAAAAACAGTGTACCTGCTAAAACATATGATAATTCCAACTTCCAACGAACTTCCTTAAAACTGGTTTCTAATCCCCTAACAGATGTGATTTTACTATCAATAACCTGACTTAAGCCGTGCCTTGCTTCAACTGTAAAAATGAGCAAAAAGACACCTAAGCTCGAGATAATGAGCGGGCCTGAAACTGCTATTTTGAATATAATCCCATGACCGAGAATTCCAGAGATGATGGCCAACACTGAAACAAGGACTAAAATCAGATGTGTGAAAGAGAGGTTTCCCCCCTTTTTCAAATTATTATCAAGCAAAATAATTCCCCCCTAAGTCAATAATTGGATCAGCGATCAGGCACAATATTGAAGATCCTGGGGGGATTGAACGATCACTGAGATCGAGTTGTAGTTTAAGCGTATTTGGAAGGTTGCTAAATGGATAGTTCTTGAGCCATATGCTATTTTTAGTAGAAAAAGAATGTAATATATTTTGAAATGTACTACCTTGGGTAAACTTGTCGTCATTGTGAATCAAAGCCATTCCAATTAGCCCTTTACTATCCTTTGATGGACCGTCTAAATTCCACTTACTGTGGACAGATTCGAGAAGTTCTTCGATAAATTGAGGTATTTTCTTCCGTGATTGATTTTTGGAAGTTGCCTTTTTCTGTTGGGGCAAACTAATACTTTTGGACACAAGGAGTTGTTGGTCTAATAAACCACGAATTTCAGAGATACGATTTGTTTCCTTATTTCTTTGTGAATTAATATGAATCAGGCACACCATTGATGTCCCGTGCACTTTTTCGCCAACCTGAATGAGATTATTCTGGAATTTAGCATAGGCAATTGCCTGTAATTCTTTGGAAGTGAAAGTTTTCTTCACTTGAAGAACAATTTTGTCATTCATTACGATTAATTCAGAACACTGCAAGAATCCAAGTTTGCCAGAACTATGCCCCCTACGCCAACAAGTAAACCTATTGACTATTCCTTTTTTGAAATTAGGTTCATTACTCGAGAGGGTAGAGCAATTCAAGCACCAATTATCTTTACCAGTATGTAGGTCCAGAATTGAAAAATCAGTATGTTCTGATAAATCATCATAGTGGCATCCAATATCTTTGACATTGGTAACACCCAAATGAGAATTCACTGAATGGGATGAAGATTTTAGGAAATGATCATAGATTTCAGATTGACCTTTCGAACCCTTTAGCATGAGACTCATGTCATCTGATTCATCTAAAAGTAAGTTGTGGAGCTGATTTTTCTTAAACTGACTGCATTCGGAACTTTCATCCGAGGCAACGATTCGAGAGAGGTCTTTAATGCACTCAGAAAGTTGTTCCAAACCTTTTTTAAATTTTGAGATCTCGTTTCCCGAGGGCCGACTAGGATTCGGAAATGTCATTAAATCTCCTCTCCTGAATGGTTATGAATTAATGAATACATAAAATTCATTTTACAAATACCCGCTAAAACAGCACCTTTTCGATTAATTCCTAATTCACGTCTCGAACCATATGAGATATTTTGATTTGAACGGACAATTGGTTTTCGGCTATTTGACATAATGACATCTTTGGTAGATGATTCCAATATCGATTGCATACAAGCATTGACTTCCTTCGAATAGTTCCTTTCATTAATGAGGTTGAGCAAGTTGTCATGTAGCGAAAGAAACAAACTCGTAGGGTCAATGAGAGCATCATTAAATTTCTGACTCCATTCACTGATTGTGACGCAATTTAATACCGACTTTGGTTTCGAAAAACCTGGAAGTTGGGAGACCTCAAATAATGTTGAGCCTGAAATTAAATTCTGGTACCACTTAGAAGTTGACCGTATACAATATTTACTTAACTCACTTTGAGTACCTGTGTTATTCGAAATGTTCCCAAACAATAAAATCATCAGATTAAGATAACTTCGTAAGAGATTGATTCTCACATGTTTGTGCTCTTGACTGTCATGCTGTGTCAATGTTAACTCGCTCTCAAGGTCTAAAATTTTCTCAGGGTGGCTTTTATTCATCAAAATTGAATGGAAAATCGGGGCATCGAGGTCTGTTTTGAATAATACTGAATTCGAATCAAACCAATCTTCATTGGGAAGAGACCAACTCAGTATGAGATTTTCATCACCGATTTTGATTCTTTGATTCTTTACCGGCATTTTGGAACTTCGAACCGTCATCGAATCTGGATTGTTCGGAATCGTTATTTGAGCCAAATTAAGCCATGATGTTCTCACCTCACCATCATCTAATGATTGACGATGTTTCGACATAGCTTCTTTCCATGTAACGGTTAGAGTATCGAATAATCGATTAACTTCTACATAAGCAGATGAAACTTTGTTTTTGTGAAAAAAAACGGGAGTGAAATGTGAAAAAGGAATCTCGTTCTGATTGATTCTACAAGCAATTGCACCTGCAGTACCACTCCAACGGGGGTTAAGTGTACTTGCCTCTACTAAACTTCGCTCTCCTTCAGAATCCCAATAGAGATATTTTATTCCCATTCCCGGTAGTACATCATTAATATGCCTCAAAAATAATGCATGCCCCAGCCAATTCGCATCCTTCATTTCACCGGACAAGATTCCTGCAAGCAAAGCAATTTGTAGAACGACCAAATATCCCAAAAAATCAATAAACGGATTAGATGGATCTACTGGAATCACTCCAAGGGAAAAGAAACCTAAAAAAACTCCAAAACCTATTGGAGCATAGAACACTGCGATTTTCAACCTCCCATCTTGAGTCAAACGAATTCCATAGTAATGGCCTAAAAAAGTGGCAATGATAGAGATAATGAGTGAATAATAGAGATTTAAACCGGAAAAGGGGTTGAAAATAGATTGAGTAACTGACAGATTGGTTGTGAAGAGCAAGAAAGTTAATGTCAGGAAAATAGAAAAGGTCCCCAAACCCGAATATGAGAAATTGCGAAACTTTAGTAACATTTCTCTTACGACTTTAGCAGCAGATGCGACGAAAGCAGTGCAGAGTACAACTACCTTCTTCATTTCATCTGACAAGATAATCACCTCACTTGACGCCTAACTTTTGGCGGATTCTTAACGTTCGGTCCAATATTTCCAAGAGTTCACTCGAAAGTAGTTCTTCAGAATGTGGTACATTGAAACTTTTAGAATCACCTAAACACTGTTCAACACAGAGAGCCATACTGTTCAGAATTTGGTCTTTCTCTTTTTCGCTTAGGCGTATTAATTCTGAATGTACTGGATTTCGGGGGTTCGAACGGTCAGAATCAAGTATTTTCTGTTCCAAAAAAATACGTTCAGAAGAACTAACATACTCAAGATTTTGATTATATTTACGTGGTAAGAATTTAAAAAAACTTTCAGTAGAAACTTCTGCTGAACCAAACCACCAAGAAAAGCCCATTTTTAATCCCCCAACCAGTGTTCTACCGAAACAAGTTGCTTCGAAATTTGTTTTAATTGATTGGCAATATGATTGTTTGAAGAATCCTTACCTAACGTAGAATTGACAACATGTCCTGAAAAGTACAGCTGGTCCATACGCAAAGCATTATTGATTTCAGTGAGCGTGGAAAGGTGGACTAACTTTGATAACTCAACGACTATTCGTCCGTAAGCAACTATTGCTTGGTCATTATTTTCAACTTCAAGAAAATCTTGAACCTCTCGAGTATTTCCTGGTACGATTTCTGATTTTAAAAGAAGAAGACTATGTTCAATCTCATCAAGTACTCTCGAGGAATCTCGCTTCGAAAGTTTTGACCTTGAAATAGCCCTGAGGGAGTTTAACGAAGTCAGGGGCAATATCCTCACCTAGCGCTCATACCGAAGAACTCTTCCATTTTGTCTTGGTTTTCAGAAACCATACCTTCCATCTGAGAAGCAATCATAGCAAGGTTCTTTTTGAATGGGTTCTTTATTTCCATATCAAGTCCAAGAGTATTCATTTGATTAGAGAGGCCCGGTTTCACACTGCCATTCTTGATAAAGTTGAGAAGACGCTTTGAGTATCCATGTGTCACGTTGATATCATTGCATGCTTCTGCATCGAGACGTAATTCAGAATATGAACTCATAATCATTGAAATAGCAATCTCTATTTGTGAAGCTTTCGCAGCTGGAGAGGTCATTGATTTCGATTCTTCTTGAATTTTATTTAATTCCTTGATAAAAGTTTTCAAATCGTCTCGAATACGTAGGACCTCTTTCTCGTTTGAAGCTTTAATTATCTCTAATTTCGACAGTTCATCCGCTGCCACCTTTTCTGGAATTTTTTGTTCCAAAATCGTTGCATACTTCGGATTAATCTTCCACTGCTCAATCTCACTTGAAGTAATTCTCTGACCAATTTTTTTATTATTCTGCGCATTCGTTGTAATTTTACCGATAATGAATCCAACGACGGCACTAATGCCAACCACGAGGAACATAGCGCCGTATTCTTCTACTGCCATGGTAGTTACTGTGAGTCAATGTAATTAAAGTTACAAGACATATCCAGAATCATGAGTCCGAATTAAGTTATTTCTTGAGAGAACAAATTTGAACTTGAGCTCTTCGCAAAAAATACCACCACTATGAATCTAAGATTTTTTGAACTTTTTAGATTCCATTAGTCTTGTAATTAATTCATCTTTTTTGCCCGATACGGGGAGGTTCTGAGACTTCAATTCAAACCTCAATTGCGAGACAGTTAACTTAGCGAGTTGCAACTTCGACCATTCTTCCGCAGCAGGAACCATCTCTTCGTAAGAGAGTCTTCCATCTTGGTTAAGGTCATATGAATTTGCAGCGAAAAGTAGGAACTGCTCTTGATCTTCAATTTCATAATCGAAGATAATGTCTTTTAACCTGTCAGTCAGTTCATAATTCTCATTTACCTGCTCAATGGTGAGATTCTCTTTTGCAGGATTCAATTCCGGATCTGGTTCTTGAATGAATCGACGAGAATTGAATACTTTGAGATAAACAGAAGAGATAATACCGAACAGAGTCAGAATTGTCAAAATGAAGAGAACGTCAAAAGTTTTACTTTTTACAAAAATCTTTGCAGATTCGACTAATTTCTTGCTATTTTCAACTTCCTCGACAGGGTTTAAACTTGGTGAGACAACTACATCATACAGTGTATATTCTATAAATTGACAATCAAGAGCATCATTTTCACAACCGATCCCATAAATTGGTTTTCCATAAAGGCCACCTTCTGTCAAAGTATAGTCTGCTCGATCCCGGAAATATACTGATTCATCAACAATCAACGGCCGTATGGATACATCATACACTCCGGATGGGAATGGATTCGATGGTACTTCACACCAATTCGCATCAATTGCCGCATCAAAATTCCAGTCACGCGGAAAATAAGGATAACTGCAATCGATTTCGAGTTCATACTCCTGATTACCTTCACTAAAGATAAATGCCCACACAACTCGGTGAATTCCATCTTCATCTAAAATTGAATTTCCACATTCTGAAAGAGGTGCAGTAACTTGGCTTTGTAAAAAGCCATCTGAAAGTGTCCAACTCTGCGTGGTTAAACCAAGTGGACAGGAGTTGCTGAAATCCCCATTGAAACTCGGTGAATTGTCTTCTGCTCTCGTAATATTTTTCAATTTTAACAATTCACGATTTGTTGTAGAAGTAACCCCTAGCTCATCGGAGTAAGAAATAATCAAGGAATAGGATTCAAGATTGAAGAGGGATAATGGATGCTCAGAATCCCCATTCATCGCCGAATCATGTACATTCGCGTGATTAATTTGAACCATGAAATAAAGACTTTCGTTTTCCATGAGAGTCAATGAGTCCGTATCGATTTGGCAGTTTTTAGAATCAATTCTTATTGGAGCGCCATCCAATTGAGAGAACATATAAACTGATTCACAGCTAAACAAGTCATCAAGGTCAACAAATCCTCGTTTAATGAGATGGAATTCTTCTTCATCACTCGGAGGAGTGACCCATAATTCCAAATTGGAAATTATAGATTCTTCAGACAATTCAGGATTTACAAAATTCATCTCAGACCAAGCAGACGTATGTTCGATTAAATGAAATTGAATCGGGTTAACTACTGAATATTGATCTAATAAATGAATCTCAAATGAATCGGCATAATGATTGATATTCGGAAGAATCAATGAGCCTTCATCGAGTTCTAAGACCTCCACTGCCCCTCCGGGTTTCGATATGCTTAATTGGAGAACTCGTAATTCCTTTTGATCAATCTCAACTTCGATTCGGATTGGAAGTGTATCGACGGTGGTTCCCTTTCGAGTCCAAAGACATGTTACTTGGCGAACATTATCTATCGAGGCAGTCTCCATGCATTGTATATTGAGATTATTAGCCGAAATCAATTCTTCAATCGGATTGATGATTGTAGTCTGGACGGGAATAGTATAATATGTCCGTTCTGAGGTTCGGCCAAAGGCATCAACTGCTGAAATTATAATTGTATTTTGCCCAAGAGTCGTCGTAGAAATTCGGAATTGATTTTCATCAAAAGAAAGTATACCGTGGTTCGTTGAAGAAGTATAATTACTAATCTCATTGACTCGCCAAACTAATTCACAAATATCACAGGATAAAATTGTCGAATTGTCGATAATTCCATTCGAAAGTGATTCGAGAATTTCGATTTCAGGAGGAGTGTTATCATATATGAAGGAAACACTTTGAGGCCGATATTCTCTACCTGCTGCATCCTTGAATGCCAATGTCAAAAGATATGAACCATCGGGGAGGCTACTCGCTGAGAAGTTATTTTCATTGAAAGTATATTTCTCAAGTGCATTCTCAAATATCATTTCGAATTCTATGATCGGTGCTTGAAGATAAGGAGTTGTTACTTTGATACTTTCGTTAAGAGAAGCCGCAACAATTTGTCCTGACCAATTACAAACAGTATTTCCGGTACAGATGAGTCCGTTCCATACGGGAGTGATATCATCAATTGTAACAACATTGAGACTGTTGGTGACGATTTGATTTCCAACTTTGTCTGAACCATTCACTGATATCGAAATAGAGGAATCAGGGTAATCTGAAAGAATAATCTTTTGATTAATACGTAAATTATAAGTTCGTACTACGGAACCATCAATAACTAATGTTATTTCAAAGGATGAAGAAAGGTTGGAACTTCGGTCATCATTCAAAAATACCTCGACCTCACAATTAGAACGGGCGTCGACGTGATTTCCAATATTCCAGGAGCAGGTAGGGTCGATAGAATAACTCACTGTCGGTTGAAGGTAATCTACAGAGTAAAATAATGTTGTAGAAAAGGTATTTCCAACATGATCGCTTGCCTTTATTTCAAAAGTAACTTGCCCACAAGAGGTGAGGTCGAAATCAGACATGGTATATTCACTTGCTAATACACCGGAATAATTGACTAAACCGGAATCACAAGTTAGAACATACCCTGTTGAGAGTGAATAGTTTACATCTAAGTTTTCTAAATTACGTAGGGAAATGATTCCATCATGAGAGATGATACCGAGAGGTAATAAATCTCCAGTGAATTGGGAGAATACCTCGATTTCGATAATCGGTGAATCATCATCAATCTCAAATTGCTTTGACAAAAAGTAGTGATTTCCTAGTTCATCGGCTACATTTATTTCGATACGTATTGTTGAATTGAGCGGTGCTAGGGGGATACTGACATTTCCAGCATTGACAATATAAATTATTTCTGATAAATTCACTCCAGTATTGCTGTCCGTAATGGTTACATCAATCAAGCAAGTTTGCGAAAACATATCACTGCAAGAAAGGAAAAAGGAGGCATCAGATCGAGAAACTTCTTCATCAAAGGAAATAGAATTTTGGAATGGTTGGATGGATAGGGTCGGAGCTTGGTCATCAAATTCAAAAATGTAAGATTTGGAATATACATTCCCTACATGATCTGTAATTACTAAAAAGCTCTGCGAGGTCATTGGAGGGGGAGCACTCCAAGAATTATTTTGCAAAATACTCCAAGCAATTGCTCCCGTAGAGCCTTGCCATTGTACACTCCTCACTCCCGCCAGGTCATCGGTACAAGAGAATCTTGAGGAACGTGAACTTGGGAGTGTGATCGTTGTTGAACCCAATGTAGCTCCTTCTTCAACTTCACAAACTCCGACAGTAGTATCTGCTGAAATATTGATGGCTTGAGTCAGAGAATTGCCTAACTGGTCTGTGAATGAGAATTGAATCTGCTCTGAAACCAAAAATGAAGTTATCGATATTTCAAAGGAATTCCAAATGTTCGTATTCTTGCACGTATAAACCAAAGAAAGGCCACATGAGAGATTCACTTCTACCGGATGAGACGAGGTTAGAATTAGAGAGAAATTACCATCATGAATATACCCCGAAGATTGACTAATTACATCACTTGAATCGTCGGAATGGACCACGATTGAAAGTGGTGAGATTTGACTTATTCTCTGTATTGAAAAGTTATTTGTTGAGATATGTCCTACACAATCGACTGCATCAATTCTCAGCCAAGTGGCAGACGAAGGTATTGCTTGCAATGAACCATTGGCAATGGATATGTTGCCATTGTCCCATTCCATTACACCACCAGTAATACAATAATTGTCAACCATGATGACTGAAATCATCGGATTCGCTGAACCTACATAGATTATGGAGTTCTGAATAGTTGTGTTTATCGCATTAATGACATTGCTCACTGGATAATCATTATCTGAGGTAAAAGTGAGATTTGAATAAACCGTAAGTCCAACACCATTTATGACTCGCATAAAGAGTGTATAGTTTCCGTTCGATGCCGGGGCTGGGATCGAACCGAATGTCGATAAATTAGGAATGCATGGAATAAGCGTAGCAATGCAGTAATCAAGAGATGTAATCCCTGTTTCTGAATCAGCACCTAACAGAGTAAATGAGTTACCCCCTGCACGTACTAATGTACCATTCGAAGTAGATGGCCAAGAGATTGAGGTCGAAGGAAGGGTTGAATCGAATGACACATTCAAGTGAGAAGAGGCATTGTTCCCAAAGAGATCTTGTACTAAACAGTTGATGACTCCACTACCAAGGACTTCTGATAGGTTATTCCCATCAATAACTCCGGAATTACCACTCCAACTCAGATTCAGTGCTAGAAGAACAGTACCAGTTCCTTGATGGCAAGTATGAATTGAATAATTGCTCGACCAAACAGAAGTCGTATTCTGAACTGAATTAATTAATGTCCAATATGGAACTAAAATTTTACCATGGTAATTCATCAAATATATTGATTGTCCATAATTTCCAACCGAATCAGTGGTTGAAATATTAACAGTGATTGGTAAATTGCTGCTTTCAAGTATTGGACAAGTAACCGATGATAAAATCGACTTAAGAGTACCATTCAAGATAAATTGATTATGTATTGGGTTCCAATACTTTAGACACGAATTCGAACCTGAACTAACCGTGATCGTAATATTTGAGATTAGAGTAATGATTTCAGTCGAATTGATGAAGAGAGTTGTGTTTGAACCGAAGTCCGAATTCGCATAAAAATTACCCTCAAAAGAAATTGAGGGGTGTTCTCCATCCAGTGTCACATTCCAAGAGTATTCTGAAGAAAAGCCCAAAACATCTGTAATATTAAGGCTGAGAGTATGACTTCCACTTCCCGAAGGGATGGTAAACCAGCCGCCTCGATCTTGAATTTGATTACCATCCCATCTGATATTCATAGTAAATGGTAAGGTGCTCGATCCAGTATAATTTTGAGTTGAACCAGGTCGTAAAATAGATGCTATTGAAGAGGAAATGGTTGGAGATGAGGAATGATGAGTCAAGTTGAAGATTGAAATACGGTTATTTCCTGCAAAGTCTGTCGCATTTGCAATAAGAACATAGGTCCCTGGCAAACGACTGTACTGGAAAGTATTGTTCAATTCAGATATACAGTTTGATTCAAGAGCCCCACTTGGATTATCTCCAACCTTAACACAAAACTGCGAGGTGTCGACTGAACGGGTGAGCGATAAAAGAGAATTATTACTCGTATTCAAGCCATATGTATTAATTGATAATTGAGCGGAAATACTGGTAGTAGGTGCCATGTCATCGACAGTCAGGGAAAGAGTGTGTTTTGCGAAGATTCCGGAGTTTGAACTTGTTTGTATAACGAGTTCGACGGTATTCTTGGTCCAAATCCATGCTGGATAATCTGTAGAGGTTAATTGATAAGAACTTACATTACTTACAATTAAATTACTTTGACCGGCAGTTCCAGTAATATGAATTGTCGACCATAACAATCCTGTTGATTCTGTAATCCCAACAGTTATGATCGCATTCGGTCCCAAATATCCAATATTTGAATGATTAACAAGTATTTCAGGAGGAGTGATATCCCGAATGATGGAAACCTCCAGAGAATCCCCTAAATGCCCGAATGAGTCAATTGCATAAATCGTTAACCATGAACTCGTCGAGGTCGAGGCAGGAAGCAATACATCAGATAAAATCGAGCTTTGTAGTGAAGTACCATTGTCCCAAGACCAAACATAATCTGTAATTCCAACACCTACAGTGGATGCGGTTAAGTCAATTACTGAACCGTTGGAAAGAATAGTATTTGTATTCATTTCAACAAGAGGCCCGATTAAGTCAATAACCATAATACTCGAAAAGCTGGTATTCGAAAGTGAAGTACCTGATTTCAAAACCCGTACTTGGAGTTGCAAAATTTTACTATCATTGCCTGGGCCCAAATCTAAACTAAAACTGCTTGAATTTTCAGTAACCCAACTTCCCGTACTACCATTCAAAATATATCTATATTCATGGTAAACATCTTGACGGGAATTCGAGAGACTCACGACACCTAAATGAGTGACATATTGAGTTCCATTGTATTGAATCCCGGAAACTGAGATGATCGATGATGAAAGTTCAGTCAACCATTCATGCGTTCGTGCATCTTGTTGAATATTTCCTGCGGCATCACTACAGGTTAAGTGGAATTGGAATTGACCACTCGAACCTAAAACAGATAATGTCCCATAACGTAATGAGATTGGCCCTGATGAATTTAATTGGTACAAGACAGTTCCGCTTGACCGAATTTCGAGATAGAGATTACTAAACAATATATCATCTGTACAAGAGGCATTGTACCATCCTAAAGGCGTGATAACGCCACTTGCAGAACTGTCGATAATTGAAAGAGAAGGCGGAATATCATCTCTGAGAAGAACGACTTCCATCGACCCTCCTATATTTCCAACCTTATCTTTTGAATAGCAGATAATGGTAGACCAAGTATTGGATTGGGCCAAAGATTGAACAGAGATAACCGTTTGAGTATTTGTAAATGTCATCGCCCCATTTGAACCAGTACAAATCGTCTGGAATGTCCCGGAGGCGGAATCATTTCCACTCCAAAAAGTAATTTGTTGACTTCCTTGGACAATGTAAGATTGGTTTGAAAGGATTTGGGCATTCGGAATTGAAAAAGCAGGATTGCTTGGTCCAGTCGTGTCCACAAGCAGTTGAATCGAAGAATTTGAACAACGGCTAAGGAAATCACAAATGGTGCTGTTTATCCAAACTTGCCCTTCGGATAAGTCATTGAAAGATTGGTTTGAAAGTGATTGATTCAACACGCCAGAAAACAGAGTATTCGATGAATGTTCAACACTGAGGGTAATATTAATTCCAGACATCCACCCAGATGATGGGGTAATGATAAATGATAAATTTCCGTTTACGTATGAACCACTATGCGGGGAAGTCAACGATACTGTGATTGTTGCTAAATCATGTAAATACTGGAAAGTACTCGAGGACTGGTTTATTGAATTCCCGAGTAGGTCGTTAGAGACCACATAGAATGTGATAGTTCCGCTACTTGTCGTATTGAGCAAAGAAGACAGAGAGACTGTCGAATTAGAACTTGAGAGAGACACAGTACTCCAAGATGAACTACCGTTATAGAAAAAGGCACTAATTTGAATCAATTCGCAACCACTTGAGTCAGAACATGAAACTGTAAATGTACTGTTGTAAGACAGCATATTACCGGATGAAATGCTGTAAGAGACTGTAGGGTTTCGTAGATCTGTAGTTCCATTGGACCATGCCACAATTCCAATGTTACCCAGCAAATCGACAACTGAACATCCCAAAGTGTAAGACATTATCGAACCCGAGTTCGATTGAGGTACAAGTTGAACGTCTTTATTTGTGGTAAACCAAGTCGTACCATCCCATGTACATCTTCCGTGGGATGAACCTACCCCACTGAGATCATCTTGTAAGGTGGTAATAGAGATTCGTCCAGATGAACCAAGAATAGGATTGCTCAACTGGTTTATTGCTGAGCCGGTAATTGAATACAGCGGTGCGGTCCCAACATTGTTGTCCACAAAATAAGACCAGGATTGAGACTGGCTACGCAACAATCGATCGTGTGAGGTTACATTCAGCCAGATCATCCCATTATCTAACATCAAAGTTTGATTAATTTGAGTGATGGTTGAGGCATTTCCTGAAGTAATGGTTGTTCCATTGCTATGTTCCAATGTATATATTGACCAACCATTCAGATTTCCTGCGGAAGGTGGAGTGAGGTGTATATTGAAATTATTTCCAGCTACAAACGAGCCATAAAAAGAACCGGAGAGGGATACATTCGATTGAGGTTGGGAAGTATTTAGATTCCAAATATGATTACTGACGAGGTTTTCATTACCGAGATTATCAATGGTATACAAAGAGACTGTAATGACTCCGTCTGTGAGCCCAGAATACAAAGAGTTGATACTTGAACTCCAGTTACTCGAGTAAATCATGGCATCATGTTGCCAAGTATTTTGTCCGTCTGACCAGGTCAAATTTAGTCTTGAAGATTGAATGCCGGATTGATCTGATGTTATGACCGATAATATCGAATTTGGAGCGATATAATCTCCAGAGGGTGGAGAAAGGGATTGAGATGGAAGAATTGTTTCAGAACTTACATTTATTTGCACGATTGGGCCAGTGTTGCCTAAAACATCAACATTCATACAACTGAGTGTGTGATTTTGGATGCTTCCAGATGTTATGGATGGAGAAATCGACGAACCTGAAACGACTGAAGACCAAGTGATTTCATCCCAACTACAAGATGCGATATTGGCTCCAACCCCCGAAGGATCATCATTGATATTGGAAACACGAAGTTGACTACCAACACCAATCCAAATTACTGTGTTAATTGTTACATTCATTCCAATAACTTGTATCAAAGGTGATTGACTGTTTGAATGGTCGACGGTGAAAATCCAACCTTGGC
>TARA_B110001452_G_scaffold176316_1_pt1 | contig 22993 bp, 16 predicted proteins | sample TARA_B110001452 | Tara Oceans TARA_B110001452 (sample SAMEA4396971) | marine metagenome | biome: Polar Biome; feature: [DCM] deep chlorophyll maximum layer (ENVO:01000326); material: water (ENVO:00002006), including particulate matter (ENVO:01000060) such as... | depth 25 m
ATCTTTAGGAATGTGGAATTCTTCAAAACTTCCATTTAAAAAAAAAAATATTAATTATTTATGGTGCCTATCAAAATACCCAACAGAACCAAAAGACTTATTAAAGTTTCCTAAAAAATTTAAAGGCTCTATTTATGATGGTTATAGTGACCACTCAATTGGTATTGAGATGTGCTTATTGGCCATTTCAAGAGGAGCCAATATAATTGAAAAACATTTTACATTAGATAAATCCAATACAACAATTAGAGATCATGCACTTTCAGCTACACCAGATGAGTTTCGTCTAATGGTAAACTTGGGCCAGGATATTAAAAGAAAAATAAACATGGGCATTTAAATAATCTATGATTTATTTAGAAGTTATCAAAAAAGTTTCTTCAGTTTTAAATAAAGAAGAAAAAGTACAATCTTTTTTTTTATTAATTTCAATTTTATTTGCTATTTTACTTGAAACTTTTGGACTAGCTAGCTTTTTTCCGTTGATGAGTGCAGTAGTTGATCAAAATTATTTTTCTAATCCTTTTTATCAAAAAGTTAGTAGTTTTTTTGGCATCAAAAGTATTAATCTAAATATATTTTTCATTTTTTTTATATCTCTTTTTATATTTAAAAATATTTATTTAGTAATCATTACCTATTGGCAAAATTATTTCACAAACAAAGTTTCATTAAGAATAGGAAATGATTTATATTCATCCTATCTTAATAAAAATCTTTCATTTCATTTAAAATCAAATTCAGCTTATTTAATAAGAAATATTAATGAAAGCACAACTATTGATGCAATTCTTTTAAGAATACTAGTTCTTATTAACGAATTTTTACTTATTATTGGGATTGTAGTGTTGTTATTCTATGTTAATTTTTTAGTTACTTCTTCAATTTTATTCATAATTATACTTACATTGTTTATTTATAATTTATTTACAAAAAGTACAATTAAGTCATTCGGTGAAAAAAAATTCCTCTATACAGGATCTTACATGAAAAATTTATTTGAAGGAATAAATGGATTCAAAGAAATACTTTTATTTAATAAAAAAAATTTTTTTATTAAAAAAAATTTTGAGTACAGAAAACGTTTATTAAATTTCCAATTAATTTTTAGTATTTTTGCATATCTACCAAGAGCAATAATAGAAGTAATTTGTATAATTTCATTCATGATACTAATTCACTTATTGATGAAAAATCAAAACACTATTCAAGATATAATTCCAATAATTGCTGTTTTTTCAGCTTCTGCATTTAGACTTTTTCCATCAGCATTAAAGATTTTTACTTCACTTCAAAGCTTTTCATACTTCAAACCAATAATTGATAATTTAGAAAATGAAACTAGAAATCGTTATACTGACGTGGATGAGGATGTAAAAGAAAATTTAAACGAAGCTCAGGAAATAGCATTTGCAAAAGAGATTAATATTAGTGGTGTAAACTTTCAGTACTCAGATAATAAAAACTTATTATCCAATGTTAACCTTAAGATTAAAAAAGGTAACACTATAGGCATTATTGGAAAAAGTGGTGTTGGAAAATCTACTTTTTTAAATATTTTCACAGGCCTTCTACAACCTACAAAAGGAACAATCCTAGTTGATGGACTAGACTTAGTTAACAAAATGACCTCATGGAGGAAAAAACTTGGATATGTTTCTCAAGAGATTTTTTTATTAGATTCATCAATTGTTGAAAACATAGCTTTTGGTACTTCAAAAGAAAATATAAATTATCAAAAGATTGATAAATGCATCAACTTAGCGGAATTAGATATTTATATAGATCAATTAAAAGATGGCTTTAATACAATGGTAGGTGAAAAAGGCATAAGAATTTCTGGTGGACAAAGACAGAGACTTGGTTTAGCTAGAGCACTATATAATGAACCAGACATATTGATACTTGATGAAGCAACAAATTCTTTAGACATCAATACTGAAAACACAATATTAAATACCTTAAAGAATTTAAAAAATGAATTTACTATTTTGATGATTTCTCACCATGAAAACCCATTAAAAATAGCAGATGAAATCTATGAGTTGAAATCTAATACGTTACAAAAAAAAATAAGATAAAAATTTATATGAAAAAAGTTTCAATTGTAGGACTTGGATATGTTGGTCTACCACTTTTGTTGCAAATTGCAAAAAAAAAAAAAGTTTTTGGCTATGATACAAATAAAAAAAGAATTAATCAGCTTTTAAAAGGAATAGATGATTACAATGAGCATTCAAGTCAAGAAATTAAAAATGTAAAAAAAAATTTAATTATAACGAGTGATAGTAAAAAAATAAAAAATTCAGATCTTTTTATTATAACAGTTCCTACACCTGTAGATAATAAAAACCAACCAGATTTAAAATTTATTTTAAATGCAACTAAAAATATATCAAAACTAATAAAAAAAAATTCTATTATTGTTTATGAGTCTACTGTATTTCCAGGTTGTACTGAGGAAGTGTGTGTACCAATAATAGAAAGAATATCTAAACTTAAATTTAATAAAGATTTTTTTTGTGGGTATTCACCCGAAAGAATTAATGTTGGAGACTCAAAGCACAAACTTCAAAATATTACAAAAATTGTCTCTGGCTCAAATATTAAAACTACAAAAATATTATCAAAATTCTTTAAACAATATGTGACTAAAAAAATTTATAGTTCAGAGTCAATAAAAGTTGCAGAAGCTGCAAAAGTTATTGAAAATACACAAAGAGATATAAATATTGCTTTAATTAATGAATTTTCCCTAATATTAAATAAATTAAATATAGACACTTATTCGGTATTAAAAGCAGCAGCAACAAAATGGAATTTTGTAAAATATGAACCAGGACTTGTAGGTGGACATTGTGTTGGTGTTGACCCTTATTATTTGGCATATAAAGCTAAAAAAAAATTCTATAATCCAAAAATGATTTTAGCAGGCAGAGAAATTAATGAGTCAATGTCTTTACATATATCAAATGATTTAATTAACCAAATGAAAATAAAAAAAATTAAGATTAAAAATAGCAATGTTCTTTTACTTGGCTACTCTTTTAAGGAAAATACTTCAGATAGTAGAAATTCAAAAGTGAGAGATATATTCAAGCATCTGAGTCGTAAAGGCATAAAGGTCAAAATTTTTGATCCTATGATTAATAAGGATGATTTTGAGTCTTCTTTTAAAAAGCATTTTATTGAAAATATTAATATTAATAATTATTTTGATGCTATAATTTTATCTGTGCCTCATACTAAAATAATAAAGTTAGGTTTAAAAAAAATAATTAGTACTTTAAAAAAAAGAAGTGTTTTTTTTGATTTAAAACAGATATTTCCAAAGAAATGTTCGGATAAAAGTTTTTAATTAATGAGAAAAAATAAAATTTTAGCAGTAATATTAGCCAGAGGTGGATCAAAAGGTATAAAAAAAAAAATATCAAGCTGATTAATAACCATCCACTTATAAGTTATTCAATAGCCGCTTCTTTAAATAGCAAATTAATTAATAAAATTATTGTCTCTTCAGATTCAAAAGAAATCATAAAAGTTGCAAAAGAATATGGTGCAGATGCACCATTTATTAGACCTAGACATCTTTCTGGAGACAAGGTTCCATCAGTGACTGCATTGAAGCACGCTGTGATTACAGCTGAAAAATTCTACAAAACAACATTTGATTTTATAATAGAATTACCTTGTGTTTCCCCGTTGCGGGATCATGAAGATATAAATGAGGCTCTCAATCTATTAATCAAAAAAAAATATGATTCTGTGATTAGTTACGTGAACACAGGAGAAAAACACCCAACACGATTAAAAAGAATAAAAAACAACACTGTTACTCCCTTTTGTAGGGATTACCCTGAGCCTGATATTGGGTCAAGAAGACAAGATTTTGAATCTTGCTATATAAGAAATGGAGCAATTTATGCAATGAATAGAAAAACTTTAATTGTAAATAACAGCAGGAATGGAATAAAAAGTTTTCCTTACATAATGGAAGATAATAAATCTATAAATATTGATGCTAATTTTGATTTTACACTTGCGGAAATGCTTATAGAAAAAGGACTATGTAAAAACTACCCAAAAAAAATTTTTATTAACAATAATTATAAGCCCTCTAATAAAAAAATAAATTTATTAGTTACTTCCCCTATGAATTTTATAAAAGATATAAAAAATAAGTTAAAAGAAAAATATAATACACATTTTGCTTATAACATTGATTATGAACAATTAAAAAAAAACATAGGTAATTTTGAAGCTTGGATTTGTCACCCTGCTCCAAAATTTAAAATTAATTATAAAATCTTATCATTAGCAAAAAAATTAAAAATAATTTCAACTCCTTCAACTGGCACTAATCACATTGATCTAGATTACTGCAAACAAAAAAATATCAATGTAACCTCAATTAGAAATAATAAAGAAATTAAAAATATAAAGGCATCATCTGAATTTACGTTTTTATTAATGATTTCTGCATTTAAAAATTTACATCATGGAATTATGAATGGCAAAGTAGGAAACTGGAGAGAAAATGAGGAATATTTAAGAGGTAATCAGCTTTACAAAAAAAAGTTAGGTATTATTGGATATGGAAGGATTGGGTCAAATGTAAGCAAATATGCTGCAGCTTTTGACATGAAAATAAATGTCTATGACCCATATAAAAAAATTAAAAGGAAGAACATAAAACAATATAATAATTTAAATGATATGCTAAAAATATGTGATGCAGTTATCATTTCAATACATCTAAATAAAAAAAATTATAAGTTTTTTGATAACCAAAAATTTAGATATTTAAAAAAAAATACTATTTTGATTAATACTTCAAGAGGAGAAATAATTGATGAAAGAGCTCTAATAAAAAGCTTTAAATCAAAAAAGATAAAATTTTATGCAGCAGATGTTGTTTGTGATGAACACAAACTTCCACAACAAAAGAGTAAAGTCTTTTCTATAGCCAGTAAAAAAAATGTAATTATAACACCTCATATGGCTGGATTAACTTATGAATCAGAGGAAATTGCTGCTAATATTGCTCTAAAAAATTTAGATAGTTTTTTTACAAAATGAAAATAAAAAATAAAGAGAACAAAGTATTTTTACCAGAGATTTCTATTATTGTTTGTATTTTTAATCATGAAAAGTGGATTGAAAGATGTATTAGAAGTTTATTTAATCAAATAAATTTTCAAAGAAAGCTTTTTGAAATTATTTTAATAGATGATAAATCTAAAGATAATTCATTAAAGATAATTAATAATTATAAGGAATTTCAAGGAGTTAAAATCATTAAGAATAAAAAAAACTTAGGATTACCAAATTCTATTAACATTGGGATTAAAAATGCAAAAGGAAGATATATTGTAAGAGTAGATTCAGATGATTATGTTGGAAGAAATTTTTTATATTTATCAAAACTTTTTTTAGACATGAATAGAGAATACCAGGCTGTGGCCACAGATTATTACTTAGTTAATAATGATGAAAAAATAATAAAAAAAGTTAATTGTTTAGATAAAGAAATTGCCTGTGGCGTAATGTTCAGAAAAGAATGTTTGTTTGATATTGGTCTCTATAACGAAAATTTTAAAATGAGAGAAGGACATGAATTAAAGAAAAGATTCGAAAAAAAATTTAAAATAGGACACCTACAATTTCCGCTTTACAAATATAGATCACATGAAAAAAATAGGACTAAAAATAAAGATAAGTTAAAAAAGTTTAACATTTTATTAAATAAAAAATGAAAATAACAAATATAAGTTTTTTATTACTTTTTATATTTGCAATCCTTCTTTCAACTTTAATTGTCAACAAGTATGACAAATATGAAATATCGTCTGATTATAAAAATAACCATACCATGATTAAAGGAGATGCCTATAAATATTGGAATGAAGCTCAAGAAATAAAGAAACAAAATAAAAATGAAGTCCCGTTTTACAAGCTAGGTTTAAGTTACTATCAATCTTTTTTACCACCTAAATTAATATCTGCTTTTTATATAGTAATCTCTGAAGATCTGTTTTTAAATGAATACACAGATGATAATAGACTAAAAGTAAAAAGTAATAACAAAAAAAACTATTTTTTTAATTTACAGATAATAACTTTTTTTATTTCATTACTGATCTTATTAAGATCTCTTAAAAAAAATTACTTTGAAATTTCAATTATATGTATTTTTTTTTTAATTATTGAACCTACAATAAATCAGTTTCACTACGCTTTTTTTACTGAATCATTTTTCTTTTCCTTAACCATGTTACTAATGGCTCAAATAATCATTAATTCAAATAGAAAAATAAATGCTTTTTTAATTGGTATCACTATTGGAGTAATGTATTTGCAGAGATCAGTAGCAATTTTATATTTTGTGCCAGTTTTATTTTTTTTTATTTTGGAAAAAAAAAGTTTTAAATTTTACTTTTCATATTTACTGGGTCTTTCATTAATTATTTCATTTATTGGATTTCATAACTATCAAAGAGCAGGATTAATCTATTTTACACCATTTCAATCAAAACAGGACTTATTTATATATTTAATACCAAATGTAGCCAAAGAGAAAAACACAAAACAAAGTGAATTAGAAGTAAACGAAATAAAAAATAAAATGTTAATTTTTAAAAAAAATAATAATTTAGATTTAAAATCAGAGAAAGATTTGATAACTTATGGAACATATCTAAGAAAACTTTCTGTCATATATATAATAAATAATCCTATCCCTACGATAAAAGTAATGATTAAAAAAAGTTTGCACGCACTAATATTAAATCCGTTTGAAATTCACTCATTTTACAAGTATGAATATAAATCAGCAAATCCTCAATTTAGGTATTATAAAAGTGAAGCACATAAAAAAAATTTAAAAATAAGGATTTTCTATTCTGCCATCTTTTACTTGGTGTGCTTAATTGGCTTGTATGCCATGTCTACAAAAAAAAAAAATATTAATTTTCTTATTTATTTAGTTCTTTCAATTTTGTATTTTACTTCAATAGCTGGGTGGGTGGGGAATCCTAGATATTTAACACCAAATATAATATTCTTATCAATATTTTTTGCTTTTGGTTTTCTTGAGTTAAAAAAAAAATTGTTAGAAAATTTAAAGCTTTAATTATAAATGTAAATAATAAAAATCCAAATGTCTAATATCTTACTAGTTACAACATCACTTGAACAAACATGGAAAACTCCAGGTCAAATAATATTTTTAGGTCATTGGTGTAATAGATATAATAATACTAAAAAATTAGATGATAAAAAATTTACAATATTAGATTATCAGTGGAACGACAGACAAAAGCTTTTTAAGGATTATAAATATCTTAAAAGTTTAAATGATAAATTAATAAAAAAACTAACTAATGAACTCAATAAGTATCATGGTACAAATTTTAGTGAAAGATATTGGAAAATCATTATTGGCCCTTGGTTAATAACCTTTATTCAAATAGTTTTTGAGCGATATGAAAATTTAAACAATTTATTTAAAACAAAAAAAGTAGACGAAACTATTATTGCTAAGATTGACCCAATAAAAATGGTACCTGATAATTACGAAAAATTCACACGACTCACATTAACTCATACTTGGAATCATTTTATTTATAGTTTAATTTTAAAATCTGATTATTTTAAATTTGATATAGAAAAAAGATATCATGAATTTATTAATGAAGAGAGGTATGAGGATTATCTTAGACCTAAGAATGTGTCAAAAATCAATAAAATTTATGAATCAATTTTAAAGATATTTAAAAAAATAAATAGTAATGAAGAAGTTTTAATATCGGAAAGTTATTTAGGAATTATTGATGAAATAAAATTATGTTTAAAATTTAAAACTTTACCTCGATTTGATACTTCATATTATTTACCAAATTCAAAAACAAATGAGAATAGGGACAAAATTGATTTAAATTATGATTGTAAAAATATTTTTGAAAAATTTATTTGTAAATTAATACCACAACAAATACCCAAATCTATCCTAGAAGATTTTGATGAGACTAGAATTAAATCTAAAGAAATGAATTGGCCAGAAAAACCCAAGTTAATATTCACTTCTCATATTATGCCAAAAACTTTGCAGTGTATGTATGTGGCTGAAAAAATGGAAAAATTTGGTACAAAACTTATACATGGACAACACGGCGGGGTATATGGGCAGTATCTTTTTACATCTATGCAAGATTATGAACTGGATGTTTGTGACAAATATTTATCTTGGGGCTGGAATCTTCCAAACAATAATAAAATATTACCTTTTGGTATAATAAAAAATTTAAATAAATTTAAATTTAATAAAAAAAAAGCAAAAAATTTATTGATGGTATTAATGTCTCGAAATCCTTATACACATAGATTGAATTCATATTCTGGAACAAATCAAATAGCAAAATACCAGGAAGATAATATTAATTTTTGTAAAAAATTAGATAATAATATATTAGAAAAATTTTTAACTCTAAGGCTTCATGCAAGGAAATTTGGATGGAATGAAGAAAGTGTGTTTAAAAGTCAATTTCCAAAAGTTAAAATAGATAATGGCTTCTCAACCATGCATGAACTTTTGAATAAATCAAGACTTGTACTCCATACATATGTTGGCACAGGTTATTTAGAAACTCTTGCTAGCAATTTTCCTACTGTAGTTTTTGCTAATTTAGATGAGTGTCTTGTAAATGAAGAAACAAAAGAATACCTTAAAGTTTTAGAAAAAGTTAAAATTTTTCACCAAAACTATTCTTCCGCTGCAGAATTTATTAATGATAATTGGAAAAATATTGAAGAATGGTGGAATAATGATGAAACTCAGGAAGCAAGAATATTTTTTTGTGAAAGATTTGCAAAGATAAATGAAAACAAAGTAAACAAACTATTTAAAGTAATAAATAATCAAAAATAAGTGATACTATTAAAGTTATTATTATTTTATAGTTGAATATTTAATAACTAAATTTTTATACTTATAAAATGCCTCTATTGCTGCAGAAAATATTATAGTAGAAATTAAAGTATAAGTAAAAAAAGGTATTGCTAATGTGTAGCAAAGGATTAATCCATTAAGAGTGTAGCCATATGAGCCTAAAGACCAAACACCAAAGTTTGTAATTAAATAAAATAAACAAGCACCAACTAATGCTCCTGAAATTCTTAAAGTTAGAGTCTTAACAAAATATTGAGAAAGAAGTCCAATAAAAACAATACTACCCCACGTAAATAATGCTAAGCTATGAAAACCAATAAAAAAATCAGTAATTACAAAACTTAATAATAACGCTGGTAAATATCTTATACCTAAAAGCGCTGGAACATAGAAGCTAAGTGCCAACAAACTTGTAAAGTTTGGAGGATGTGGAACAAAACGACTTGCAGTTAAAGCAATAAATATTCCAATTGATAATTTAAAGTATTTCACAATTATGATTTTAATTAATAAAGTATTTAAATACAAGTCTTAACTTAGTAAAACTTGTATTTAAATAACTATAATAGTCGTGTTTATTAATAATTTTTCTTTAAACCAACATTGAATGTTCTTGGTGTTGCAGAATAATTTAATGCATCTTCATAATTCTTATCAAATAAGTTTTTAAGAGAAAAGTCTAAGTTTAAACCATCAGCAAGTTTATAAGAGCTTGCTAAATCCACTTTCAAATATTCATCAAGAATCTGATCCTTAAAATCATAATCTGTTCCACCATAATCTCTAGTTCTTCCTTTATATGTTAATAATAAAGAACCATTCAGATCTTTGTTAAATTGATATTTAATTTTTGAACCAATCGCATGCAAAGGCACACGAACCATTGCACTATCAATAGGTCCATTATTATTATCAAGACAAGAAGTGTATCCATATAGATCTTTTTTTGGCTTATCACAATCCATACCTGAATAGGATTTTGTTAGCGTATAATTAAAACCAATATTTAATTTTTTGTTATCAGTCCAATTTGTAGCTAATTCAATACCTTTACTTTTATTTTCTGCGCCAGGCACGTTATCTTGAGTATTAGTGATATTTGAACCACCTATTGGATCTTCAACAAGAATATCAAAGTAAGTAATATTAAAGCCTAAATCAAGACTCTCAAAAAAAGTTTCATAGCCAATATCAAAACTTGTAGTTTTTTCAGCATTTACAAAATCTTTACCTTCATTTGACCAACCATACTGACCGCTTTCATATAAGGCTGGAAATAGAAAACCAGTTCCATAAGAAGATCTAATCTTACTATTACCACCTAAATCATAAGCCGCTGTAGTTCTGAATGATTGTTCGTCTCCAGCAGTAGTATGTATATCGTTTCTGCCTCCAACAGTAGCATAGATATTTTTGTAAGGTCTAAATTGGTAATCAACATACATAGAATGAATTTCCTCATCTGTTGTAAGGTTATTTCCTGGATCTGTAGGGTACTTCGCTTTAAAAAATTCTAAATCTGATCCATAAATTATTTTATTATCTAAGTTAAAGTTATATTCACCTAAATAAGTGAGCATATTTTTAAACCCCTCGTATCTATTAGTTCTACCTGTGTATTTAGTTATAAATCTCGATGTAGCAGATTTACTAAACCCAAAAGTATTCTTAAAATTATTATTAGTGTTAATAAATTTAAGGTTATAATGAGCCTCAAGATTATCTGATGAATTTAATGTATCATCTCTTCCAGCTGTGGGTTCATCATATTTTAAATAACTATCTTTTAAGGTTAAGGAGTTCTCAATTATGTTGTTATCTGAAATTTCATAACCATAGTTTGCTACTAGACTTTTATTTTCATATGGATCATTCTCAGTATCATTACTCATCGCTGAAATACCATCAGTTGAATAATAATTAAAACCAACATAATAATTTTGTTTTTCATCTGCTCCATCAAATGAGTAAAAAACATCTTCTGTATTATTTTCACTCGATCTAACAGCAACATTCTGATGTTTACCTAATTTACCTTTTTTGGTAAAAATATTTATTGTTCCACCAACTGCACTATTACCATAAAGTGAGCTTTGGCTACCTTTTAAAATTTCAATTCTATCAATAGAATCTTTAAATAAACCTTCAGCATAAAATGCATTATCAGGGGCAGACGGATCATACATTTTCACTCCATCTATATAAACGGTTGAATAACGTTTTGGCAAACCTCGCATTTGAATACCAGCATTTGTTCCCTTTCCACCTAACTGGAAAATATTTAATCCCTGGGACTCATTATTTAAAAGATCAGTTAAAAACGTTTCTGAAGAATTTTGAATAGTATCTGAATCAATAATAGTTAATTGACTACCAACAGAACTATATGACTGTGGACTTTTACCTGCTGAAATAACAATTACTGGAATTTCTTTTGCTTGTAAAAAACAACCAATAAATAAAAAATAAAAACATAAAATAACTCTAATCATACAACACACATCCATAGTTACATCTCTCAAAAATTAAGAGATGAATTAATTTAATGCCGATGTTAATTAAAATTGTAGAACTAGGCTTTCCCTGACCATCATTCAACAGCGGACTATACTGGGTGGCGCTCCGACTTTACGGTTCCAGGAAGAGCCAATGAATTTCACACTAATTCCCCACCTAAACTTCAGTATGACATTTTCTACAATTTAAATAAATTATTGTCAATATATAAAATAATTTAATTACTTTTGATAATTAAAATAGCTTTCAAACAAAAATTTGCTGTCTACTGAATGTATATCACTATCGATTACTACAACTTCAAAGTTTTTAATTTTTAGATTATTGTAAATATTCTTTAATAATGTTGCCGCAGGATCTTTAAGCCAGCTGGTTTTCCAATGCTATTATTTATTAAAATGTAAAACACTATTAAAAGTGTTGATAGAAATAAAATTATAAATTTAGTTATTTTCATAAAATAAAATATAGAATAATGTTTAATTATTAAATTTCTTTTGTAGCATAAGATTCAGGGTAATTTCGTTCCAAAGATATTGACCATAATCCTTTTTATTATTTTTATAATTATCAAGTTTTTCATAAAAAAAAGTTTTATTTAATAACAAATCATCATTTATTTTATCTAATATGTCTTTATTAAAAATTATTTTAGATTTAGGAAATGCAAATCCGTGCTTAGGTCTATTTTTTAATGCAGTTGGTAAAATTTTATTAAAATGTTTTTTTAAAAATATTTTTTTTCTTAAAAAGGAATAATTATTTTTAAGATCTAATGCAAAATTGATCATAGATTTCGATAAAAAAGGAGATCTATATTCCATAGAATTAAACATACTGGACCTATCTACTTTGCTGAGTACAGATGAAAGATAAAATCTAAAAAAATATAGCTGAGAGCTTTTCATTTTGTCTTTATTTTTTTCAAAAAGCTTATTGCTATCATAGATTAAATCATCAAAGCTTACTTGGTTATTTAGTAAATTTTGAATTTCATTAGGAGATAAACTGCTCATCCATAGCTGACATAATTTATTTTCACTAAAGTTTAGATATTCAAAAAATTTTTTAATTTTAAATGATATGCTCATATATTTTTTTGAAGAAGGCAAAAAGCTAAGTATTTTATTTATATAATTTACTAAAAACTTGGGTAAAATTTTTTTTAATGTTATTGCAATTCTATAAGCATCAAAAATTATATAACCAAAAAAATTTTCATCTGCACCATCACCACCAATAATAACTTTTGTTTTTTTTTTGTTATTTATTTCTTTTAAGAGAGAATAGGTGGGTAAAATTGAACAATCACCAATTGGTTCATCTAGTTTTTCAATAATTTCTAAAAAATTATTATAATACTCTTCATTACTTAAATTGAATATGTTTGTTTCCCAATCCTTAAAATTTTTGATGTATTTACTTTCATCAAAAGTTTTTTCATCAAATCCTAGCGTGTATGTAGAAATTTTTTTTTCTGAAGATTCTGATATAGTTTTTGATATTAAATAAGAGTCAATTCCACCACTCAATAAAACTCCAAACCCCACATCTGAAGTTTTATATTCTTTAATCTTTTTACTAAATATGGACTGAAAATCTTCATTTTTAAAAAAATCATTATAGTCAGAACCTTCTGTCAAATCCCAAAAAATTTTCTTACTTACTTCTTTTTTTGTTAAATCATATTTTACTATCTCACCGGGGTTTACCTGAAGTATACCCTCATATATTGTGAGTGGTGAAGGTATATGTGAATATAAAAGATATTGTCCTAACGCAATTTTATTTATTTTTTTTTCTAAAGCCTCTGATAAAAAAATTGAGTCAGACTTACTGGAAAAACAAAACTTATTCTCTGCATGGAAGTAATAAAGTGGTTTTTGACCTAAATAATCTCTACTTAATATAATCTTTTCTTTTTCAATATCGTATATACAGACTGCCCACATTCCATCAAAATAGTTAAAACATTTATCACCCCAATACATATAGGAATTTACCAAAACCTCTGTATCAGACTCAGATTTAAAAGAGATATTTTTTTTAATTAAAAAATCTCTTATCTCTTTAAAATTATAAATCATACCGTTGTAAACAGTTACAAATTTATTATCTGCTGAATAAATTGGTTGACTTCCATTTTTTACATCAATTATAGAAAGTCTATTATTGCCAATGGTTATTTTTTGATTTGAATATTGATTGAATTCATCTGGTCCTCGAAATTTCTGATCTTCAGACATTTTGCCAATCAAATGTCTGTCTTGAAAGCCAGTAAATCCAAAAATTGCACACATTTAATCTTTACTTAACATGTTATTTGCAATAAAAATAGCCAATATTATGAAGGTGTTACTAATCTGCAAAGAAATGATCGCATACGAGCGTACAGCTATAATGGTCCTTGGAAGTAAATTGAAAGAAGATGGCCACGAAGTTAGAGCTGCAGTTTTGAAACAGCCAGCACCTGTTAAAAAGAAAAAGAAAAAATTTAAACTTAAATTTCTTCTTAACTCAGAAGCTTATGCCAGTGAAAGCTCAGATGAAATTTTACAAAACAAAAGTTTAGAAGATCAAGCAAACAGTAATAAAATTAAATTTCATGAAGCGCTTGAAAAAGCAAGAGAATTTAAACCTGATGTAGTTGGTTATAGCGTTATGACAGGAGAACACTATGAAGTAATAGAGTTTAATAAAATTTTGAAAAAAGAAATGAATTTTATTTCTGTAATGGGTGGTCCTCATCCAACTTTTAATAAAGAAACTATAGAAGAAGAGGGTATAGATGCAATATGCACAGGTGAAGGTGATACAGCATTTAGTGAATTTGTAACTAAGTTAGAAAATAAAGAACAATATTGGATGACGAAAAGTTTTCATGTTAAATATGAAGGTGAAATTTATAGAAATGGCTTAGGTCAATTGGTCAATGATTTAAATGACCTTCCTTTTCCTGATAGATCTGTCCTTTATGATGCAGACCCAAATTTATCAAAAGTTGGTTTAAAATCATTTATTGCTGGCAGAGGATGTCCTTATAAATGTAGTTATTGTTTTAACAAACAATATAATGAAAATTATAAAGGCTTAGGTCAAATTATTCGTGCTCGATCACCTGAAAAAGTAATTCAGGAAATTGAAGGTGTAATGCAAAATTATAATTTAGACATAGTAAACATGAATGATGATGTTTTTATGCTCAAACCCAATGGTTGGCTAAAAGAGTTTGCCAAGCTTTATAAAGAAAGAATCAATTTACCTTTTAGTTGCAATGTTAGAGCCAGCTCAGTAAAAGAAGAAGATATAAAATCTCTCGCAGAAGCTGGAATGACTCATGTATGGATGGGTGTAGAGAGTGGAGATGAAGATGCAGCTAATAGAATATTTTTACGTAATACTACAAATGACACAATCATAAAAGTTAATAACCAGTTTTTAAAATATGGAGTAAAAGTAAATACTTTTAACATAATGGGTTTACCTCTAGAAAAAGCTTTTGAAACTGATTTAAAAACGCTGGACCTTAATATAAAACTTAAGTCTAACTTTGCATCATTTGGTTTGTTGTACCCGTTTCCAGGCACAGCTATAGAAAAAATGGCAGTTGCTGATGGTTATTTTAAAGTTGATAAGGATACTATGTATTTAGAGTCTAATAAAAATAAATCAATGCTTACTTTCAGAACTGAATTAGAGGGAAGAAAAGTTGAAAACCTACAGAAGTTAGCAGGTATAGTGGTTGATTTACCATTCTTAAGACCACTAATGCCATTTGTATGCAAATTACCATTCACTAAATTTTATCATTTATTATTCTATATACATCTAGGGTATGGTCATAAAGTTAAAAGTGCTCCATTAAATTTAAGAAAATTTTTAAAAGAATTACCTGTAATGTTTGGATATTTTAAAACTTTAGTATTTAAATCATAATTTCAATTTTAGTTTCATTTAAATTTTTAGTTTAAAAAAAAATAATTGTATTTAAAAACTAAAAAATTTGAACATTGATTAGTATGATAAAATTAAGTCGTAAGTATAAAAGTAATATAATTATAATATCTGTTTTTTGTTTAATATTCATAATTGGAGCACTTTCTGTAGAAGATTATGGTGTTTCTTCTGATGAGAATGATCAACGACATAGTGGATTTATAGAATTAAACCACATAGGCAAAAAAATATTACCAGTAATTACTGAACGATTAACAGAAGGAAAAAATTATGCCAATTTTGATGATAAAAATTATACAGAAAAATATTCTGGTCAAATTTTTAATACCACAACGGGGTTTTTAGAAATAATATTAAAAATAGACAATGATTATGAAAGGTTTTTACTTAGACATTACATCTACTTTTTTACATTTTTTTTATCACTGGTAGCATTCTTTAAGTTATGTAGTCTTAGATTTCAAGACTGGAAATTATCTTTATTGGGTGTGATATTTCTATTTTTAAGTCCTAGAATTTTTGCAAATAGTTTTGTAGATCCAAAAGATATTCCATTTATGTCACTTTTAATATTTTCTGTTTTTTTTGGTTTAAAATTTTTTGAAAATTTAAATATAAAAAATGGAATAATATTTGCTTTTTTCAATGGACTTGTAATTTCAGGAGTAAGAATTTATGGATTAATTTCACCATTAATAATTTTTGCTTCAATCATACTTTATTTAATAATTTCAAAGAAGCTTCAGTTTAATAGAATAATTTCTATTTTTATCTCATTAATATTTACTGCACTATTTTCAATTTTATTTAAACCATACCTGTGGGAAGCTCCCTTAGTAAATTTTATTAATGTTATTAAATATCTGGGTGAATTTGGTGAGATTTGGCAAGTACCAAATTTATTCTTTGGAGAGATAATTTTAGCTGAAAATGTTCCCTGGTATTATTCTTTATATTGGATTTTAATTACCACACCTATCTTTTATGTTTTTTTATTTTTAATAGGTTTTTTTGGATATCTAAAAAATTTTTATATAAACTTTAAAGTAAAATTTTATGAAAAGGAATTTTACTATGATTCAATTTTTTTAGCTCTTATATTTGTACCATTGATAGGTACCATGTTATTAAAATCAGCTTCTTTTAATTCTTGGAGACATCTATTTTTTATTTATCCATACATTATTATATTTTGTGTATATGCTCTAAATTTTTTGTCAGAATATTTATTAGAGAATAAAAACCTTTTAAAAATAGTTAATTTACTTATTATATTAAGTATATTTAACTTAATTTTTTGGAATATAAAAAATCACCCTCATCAGTATGCATACTTTAATTTTTTGGCAGGAAAAAATGTTGATAAGAAATTTGACATTGATTATTGGGGTCTAAGTTATAAAGAAAGTTTAAATTATATCCTAGAAATTGATGATAGAGAAAAAATATATATAAAAACTAATAGCATTAGTAAAATGATACTTCTTATAAAGTCATTAGAAAATGAAAAAGCTGATAGAATAGTCTTTAATTTTAAGGATAAAAACCCAGATTATATTATTACAAATTATTACTTAGATAAAAAATATAAGAGTTTCAATAATGATTTTTTAAATAGAAATTATGTTATTTTTAAAGAAATTATCATTGATGGAAACACTATAAATACTGTTTTTAAAAAAAAAATTAGTAATTTTTAAAATTTTTATATAACAAATTTATTTTTCTTATATTTTTTTCCAAATTAAATTGTTTTACTGATTGTAGGGCCCTATCTCGTTTATGGTAAAGCAAACTTGAGTTTGATTGAATCTTTTTTAGTATTTTAACAATTTCGTCAGTGTTCTTTACAAAAAATCCAATATTACTATCCTTTAATGTTTTATTAATGCCTGTGGTACCTAAACTTATTATTGGTGTTTTACTGGCAAGAGATTCTATAAATGTTAATCCAAAAGATTCAATTCTTGCTAAGTTTAAGTAAAGATGAGAGTTCATATATTGTGTAATTAATTTTTTTGGTGGAAAATATTTTTCATGATTATTCTCTATATTTGGCATAGCAACAAAATATTTTTTATTCTTCAAGATGAATTTGTCATGATAAATAAAATCACTATTTTCACCAATAATTTTCCATGTAAACTTAATATTTGCATCAAGAAGTTTTTTTCCTAAAGTTGGAATTAAATCGAATCCTTTTTTATATTTTGCATATCTGCCAACAGTAATAAGTTTTAAGCATTTTTTTGAACTTTTTATCATTTTTTTTTGCATAAACTTTTTTAAGTAAATTGAATTAGATATTTTTGTAATTTTATTTTTTTTTATACCTAGTTTTAATAGATCTTCATAAATGTGATTAGATATACATTGAAAAGCATCTATTTTTTTGATTGTCTTCAAAAGGTAAGAATTGTACTTTTTGTTAATCCTAAATCCATAGTTAATTTTATTATTAATTTGAATGTCCACACCATGAAACGTTACTAAAATTTTTTTTTTAAATATTTTTAAATACTCTATAAGAATTAAACTTTTAAAATTTAAAAAGTTGAAATGATAAATTTCGTAATTTAAATCAATGAATTTAAATTCAAAAAGATGGAAAATTTTATTCAGATCTAAATTAAAAAAGTATTTAATAGCATATAGAAAACTTAGATAAAAATAGTTTAATTTAATAATATTATATAAATTATTTTTTAGTTTTATTTTTTTAAAAACAAATACATCAACCCTATTACCTTCTTCAACTAATTTATTTGCAAGATTATGAATTTCAACCTGCACACCTCCCCTAAGTGGAAAAAATGTCCCTGCAATAATAGCTATTTTCATGTTATTTGTTTTTGTAACTTGATTTTAATTTTAACATTAATTTTAATGCGAATAAACTTCTCTTGTGATTTTCAGAAAAATTATTTTTTTTCATTAAATTTAAAATCATTTTTTCTAAAGGGTTTCCATTAAACTTAAGAAAATCATTATTATTTATTTTATGCACCTTTACTTTTGATTTAGTGCTATAAAAAAAATTAAAACTAATTTTTTCAAAATGTAATTTAAAAATTAAATCTCTGCTTTTCACAAAGCTTAATTTCTTTATCTTTTTATTTTTTATATACTCGTAGATAATATAGAGGTCATGATAACAAAGCCTTTCAAATAAAGAATAATTACTGCCTGAATCTTTTTTTGTTCTAATAATCCAATTTAAATTTTTTATATTTAACTTTTTATTTTTGAACATTTCAATATCATCAACATATAAATTGACCTTATTTTTCTTGGATAATTTGTATAAATAATTAGCTTGTTTTAATGATGTTGTTAAAGGCTTTTCACAAAAAACGTTTATTTTAGATTCTAAAAAAAATTTACACAACTTATAATGTGTGGCGTTTGGTGTTAAAATAAATACCCAATCAATTTTTTTTGATAACTTTTTATAATTTATATCTTTGCCAGTAATAAATTCTATTGCGAGGTTTTTTTTTAAAACTTTTATTACTTTTTTACCCCAGTTACCCCTACCAATAATTCCAATTTTTGTTATTGTATTAGTGTTATTCATTTAAAATAATTTGTGTTAACATTAAATGTATAACTACAATTTAACACAATTCATAAAAAAATGTTAAAAATAACTATACTAATCCCTTTTTATAATGAAGAAGGTAACATTGTAAGACAACTTAAAGATATAATAGAAAATATAAGTTTAATCAAAAATTATAATTTTAATATTTTATTGGTAGATGATGGTTCTACAGATATTGGCTCGGAGAAAATTGTTCAATTGTTTTATTTGTATCCTAATATTAATTACAAATTAATTAAACATCCAAGAAACCTAGGCAAAACAAAGGCATTTGAAACAGCATTTAAAAATCTTATTACTGATTATGTGCTATTCATGGATGGTGACTACCAAGATAGCCCAAAAGAAATAAAAAAATTTGTAGAAAAAATTACAGAAGGTTTTGAAGTAATTATTGGAAACCAAAAAAAAAAATCAAATATTATAAAAAAAATAGCTGCATTAATTTATAGGTCTTTACTAAATAAGTTGCTTAAAATTAGAGTTAAAACCCACAGTCCACAATTTTATGTTATTAAATATAATTTTTTAAAAGGTATAAATTTTTATAAAAATGATCATAGATATTTAGTAATAATTGCACTTTTTAAAAAAGCTAAATTTTGTGAAATAGATGTAGAATATTTAAAAAGAAAATATGGAAATTCAAAATTTAGTAACCTCAAGATTTTTGGAGCTATATTTGATACTTATAAATTAGTTTTACGGCTTAAAGCTGGAAATTATTAAAAGAAAAGTTGGTTTTTTTAGTTATTTGATATAATTAAATATTGCTATTTAATATGACAAAAAATTACTTTGACAATAATAAAATAAAAACTTCTTTAAAGCTCTGGCTTGATAAAGAATATGAGATTATATCAAATACAGATAGTTTGAGTGAAATGTTTAAAAATGAATATTTTAAAACAATAAATCAAGTAATAGATAAAAAAAACAAAGAAAAATTTTTAAAAGATAATTTTTTTAATAAATCGACTTATATAATACATAAATTTTCTAATAATCCATGGATAACCCAAGCTGAAATTTTAAAAAACTTGGATATATCAATTGAAGAATTATATTCATTAAATCTAATTCTGAGAAATTCGGAAATATTTCAACATATAATTTTAAAAGAAGGAATTGGAAATAAGTATTGGAATTCTATTATTCCATTTGCAAAAAATGCTAATTTAGTATTAGAAAAAAAAATATCCCTGCCCAAAAGAATAGTTATTTTTCCAGGAGTTTCGTGTATGTTTTTTTGTGGTTTCTGTGGAAGAAATCAATCAGCAAAATACCCTATGAAGTCTGTTGAAAATGGTACTGAAGTTTTTAAAAAATTATTTAATGAAACAGGAAACAATACTCTTTATTCTATTGGGGGAGGATTGGAGCCCACAACCAACCCCCAATTAGGTGAAATAATAAATTCAGCAATAAGTAATAAAATTAGAATGCCGCTTATTACCAATGGATACTCTTTAACAGAAAATTATATAAAAAAAAATCCAGGCATTTGGGATCTAGATTCTTTAAGATTATCGTTATATGGAATAGATAATGAAAGTTACTATTTTATCACTAGATTAAAAAAAAGTTACACAATGGTGATGAAAAATAGCATAAATTTTCTTAAGCTTAGAAATGAAAAAAACCCAAATTTAAAATTTGGTTTAAATTTTATCGTTATACCAGAAAATATTGATCAAGTTTTAAAAATTCTAGATGTCGTAAGAGAAATTAATCAGAATGTTACAAATGGAAAAGGTGTTGACTTTATAACTTTAAGAGATGATTTTCAGGCTGTTACAGGACATAAAATAGAAAAAGAAGAGACAAAAAAATATACATTAAATACCACAATGGATGAAAAGTTGAGGGAAAAGCTTTTTAATGTTTTAAAAGATTTTAAATCTATAAGAGAAAAAGAGTTTCCAGATCTACATGTGGATTATGGATATTCAATTTTTGCAGTATCTAGAGGTGTAACAACACAAGGATTAAAAATGATAACTAGTGACAAGTTACCTGACTTTGGTTATCCACAATTATCTCTTGCAATAGATTTATATGGAGATGTGTTTTTATATAGAGAGGCAGGTTTTTTAGAAAGGTACGGTAATAAAAAATTTATTATAGGAAGGTTGGATTCAACAAACACACTTGAAGAAGTTATTAAAGAATTTTTAGATAGTGGAAATTCAATCAAATATGATAATAAAGATACTAAATTTATGGATTCATTTGATCACGTTCTTGCGTCAATAGTTAATCAAGCAAGAAAAGATAAAGAAATAAAAATTCCGTTTGACAAAGGACCAGTTCAAGCTAGATCTAATTTAACAAATCTGAACTTGGGAAACAACTGGTATACCGATCAAGTAGTTTAGCTTGATAAATGATTAAAAAAAAAATATTCTATTGGAGCCCATTTATAGATTATGTTGGCACAAAAATATCATCAAAGAACTCAATAATATCTTTATCAAAATTTGGAAAGGAAGAGTTTTCAATAACTGTATTTAATGTTGTTGGTGAATGGAATTTTTATTTAGAGCAACTAAAAAAATTGAATATTGAAGTAATAAATTTTGGAATTAATAAAAAAATTCCTTTTTTAAAAAATAAAGGTTTTTTATTTAGTAGAATTTTGTATTTAAAAATTTTTTTGCTAAGCTTTATTCCATTGCTAAAAATTTTAAGAAATAAAAAACCAGATTTTTTTGTAATATCATTGATAACTTTTGTACCATTAATTATAAATTATTTATTTAGAATTAAAACAACAGTGATTTTAAGAATATCAGGATTTCCAAAATTGACCATTGTAAGATCATTTTTTTGGAAAATGATGTTAACAAAAGTAAAGTGGATTTTTTCCCCAACAAATAATACAAGTAACTTGTTAAAAGAAAAGTTTCCAACTCATAAAAATAAAATTAAATTTATAAGAGATCCTATTTTTTCATATGAGCAATTTTTGAAAATTAAAAAAAAATATAATAGAAAGCTAAAAAGAAAAAACTTTTATTTGGCAGTTGGAAGACTGACAAAACAAAAAAATTTCAAATCATTAGTGCTTGCTGTTCAAAAATATAACATGAAGAATAAAGAAAATATGAATGTTTTAGTAATCGGAGATGGGGAAGAAAAAAAAAATTTGATCTTGCTAAGTAAAAAACTAAAAGTAGAAAAAAATATAAAATTTTTAGGATTTAGACATAATAAATTTAAATATTTCTTTAAGGCTAAAGCTTTATTATGCACTTCTCTTTGGGAGGACCCAGGATTTATTATAATTGAAGCAGGAATCTCAAATTTACCAGTTATATCAAATTCTTGCTTAAGTGGACCTGTGGAAATAATAGATGATGATAAAAATGGATATTTGTATAAATTAAATTCAGTTAATAGTTTAGTTAAAAAAATTCAACAATTTGAAGAAGATAAACCTGAAATAATCTTACAAAAAAAAATAAATATGAAAATTTATTCAAGAAAATATTCTATCTCAAAATTTTATAAAGATTTTACAAAGTATGTATAAAAAAAAAATATTATTTTCAATAATAACAGTAGTTTTAAATAATAAGAGTAAAATAGAAAAATGTATTAAAAGTGTTTTAAATCAAAATATTAAAAATTTTGAACATATTATTATAGATGGAGGTTCAACAGATGGGACGCATAAAATTTTAAAAAAATACAAGAAAAAAGTAAAGAAAATTATTATCAAAAAAGATAAAAATATGTGGGAGGCAATGAACACTGGAATTAAAAATTCTAGTGGAGATATTATTTGTATCTTGAATTCTGATGATTATTTTACAAAAAATGCTCTTAAAATAGCTAATAAATATTTTGCAAAAAAAAATTTAGATTATTTTTTTGGAGCTGTAAAAAAAAAGAAAATTTATTATCATTTTAATCCAGAATATATTGGTTATAAATTTAACTGCTATCCATCACACTCTGTTAGT
>TARA_B110001452_G_scaffold16179_1_pt1 | contig 22030 bp, 27 predicted proteins | sample TARA_B110001452 | Tara Oceans TARA_B110001452 (sample SAMEA4396971) | marine metagenome | biome: Polar Biome; feature: [DCM] deep chlorophyll maximum layer (ENVO:01000326); material: water (ENVO:00002006), including particulate matter (ENVO:01000060) such as... | depth 25 m
ACGGTTCTTTTCAGAGTCCGCGCGACGACAGACATTGGACTGACCTACCGCGATGTCGCAAAATCCGCTCTTGCACCACTCATTGTGATCACAGTACGTCGTATCGTGATCGCAATTCCCCTTGTCGGGTAACAGGCACGGGTCCCGCTTTACCTCGCACAGAGTGGACTTGTTGCAATAGCACTCTCCATTGTCGCACGTTACCTTGTTCTGGCTCGTGGTCTTAGTGTACCCGTCGCAGTCGGTTCCCTCCTTGCACTCGGTGCACTTCCCCCAGTCCTCGACCCCAGACAAGCACTTCCATCCCGCAGTGATGCCGACCGTCTTGTCGTATTCCTGCTTTGGCCAACATTTACTTCCCTCACAGAACTCAGTCGGCTTGCAGCCGGGGTCACACTTGAATCCGAGTAGGCTGTGCGCCCCTTCGTAGATCCCCCTTGTGACGGTGGATCCAAAGAGCATTTCCGAAACATCCTGCCCGGCGTCTTTCCAGCAGTCAGATGTCCTCGTTTTGTGGTTGTACTTGTGTTTGAGTCCCATGCGTGTGCAGTAGCTGTCTGTGTATACGCACCCCACACCTCCCAACTCTCCAGTCCCGTCGTCAAAGTATACTCCGTAGTCATTGGGGTTCACGCCAGAGTTCATGTCGGGAACGTTCTGTCCCATCAAGCCTCCAAAGAAGGCGGCGTCTCTCGTCTTCTCGCAGTACGCAACGATGTGTCCGGCGGGAAGGTAGAGGGCACACGGCTCAGAGAGGGTCTTCTTCTTCATATTTGGTTTGTCATCCGTACCAGGGTCCTCCTCGTTGAGGACGAGATACTCGGTCGACCACAGGGCAACGGGCGGCGGTTCGTAGTTGTCGGGCATGTCGGGAGGACGCTGAAAGAGGTCGTTGTACTTAAACCACTCCTCCTTGTGCCACGCGTTCCACCAGCGCACACCCTCCATGGAGAGAGACACGCCCTGGCGGCGCTTGGTGGTCATGGACTTGCAGCGGTGAACGAACCGAGCAGGCACGCCGACGTCGGAGGGAACGTAGTACTTACCGTTGATGAGTACGTAGCTGTATGCGTTGAGGGAAATACCGGTAGGGATGAGGGACGCGTTTTCGACGACGATGTCTTCAGTGAACAGATTGACCGTGTCCGCCTCCTCCACAGAAAGAAAGGGGATGCTGTCGAGCATGCCTCCGAATCGCATGATGGCGCGCGAAAGAGACAGGTTCTGATTGGAGGTGGGAAGCTTGGAGGTGAGGAGCGCGATCAAGTCCGCGCTCTTCACCTCCTTTCCCTTGGTCGGCTTGACGCGCCCAGTGTCCACCCACCGTACTCCCGTGACGACCTGACCCTTGGTCAGCACTCGGTACACGAGGTCGTCTCGTTCCTTGGGATTGGCGTGCAAGAGCTCATCGTATTTGGCGGCAATCGCCCTGTCCACCGCCTCGGGAAAGGGCTGGTCGTCCAGCAACGCTTCGAAGAGGAGCATGATGTGGTTCTCGTCCAGCTGAGCCATGGCGGCGTTCAGGTACGCCTCCTCCAGAGCGGGAGTGACCACCGTTTCCCACGCAAGGGGGAAGGCGGCGGTGAGGGGAAACGTGAAGGGGTACTCGATGCCATCGGACAGCGCAAAGTTCTGTAGCTGGTACTCGGAGACTGCCCTCGCCTGTTGTATGATGGCGTTCTCGGCGAAGGTGTTGTACCCACGAGGATCTCCCATATCCAGCATCATACTGAGGAAGTCGAAGACGGCGAGAGGGGCGGCGATGACGGAGGACGCCTTTGCGGCCATGGACATTATCTTTGCAGCGGCGCGTGCCATCATTGTCGCAGCCATCTTCCTTGCCATCGTCGCGGCGAGTTTGGACGCCGCCTTCGCCGCTTGCTTCGCGGCGGTGCGACCGACAGTCCCCTTTATCCTGGCGACTCCGAACTTGATCCCTGCCTTCGTTGCCAGACGCGCCTGCATCTTCGCGATCAACCTTACCCCTGTCTTGGCCATGTTCATCGCCTTGAACGCTCTCTTCATCGCCACCTTTGCTCCGTCAGTTAGTCCCTCTCCTGCGAGGAACTTGAATATCGCCGGGGAAATGGCAAGGATGAGAGATCCCGCCTCTCCCTTGGCGATGTCCAGACCCGTCTCAATTACTGAAAAGGACGGCTGCTTGGACTCCAGGAGGTGACAACAGCCGTCGACCTGTTCGTACCCCTCCGGGCACACCCCGGCGTCGTTGGGGGGTCGGGCGCACGTTGCGAGGGGTGGCTCCGTCGTCGTCCCCGTTGCGTCGTCGCCGCGTGTGACCTTGTCCGGGTCGTACCATAGGCAGGGATCGGCGCAATCCTCTTCCGTCATGTGGTCTATGCACTTTAGCTCCTCCTCCGACAGCTCTCCCGTGAACTCTCCCATCACGTTGCGAGCGACACACGTACTTCCTCCTCCCCCCTCTTCGTCCTCCCATTCCAGAAGGTCCGTTGAGGTGAGTCCCTCGCTACCGAGTGCAGAATCGATCTTGGAATGCACATACTGGAACCCGTGCGCGGCATCCTTCTTCTCCCTCAACTTGGAGGCCATGTATAGAGCGATTGCCCCCGTCGCGAAAAGAATCGCGGGGTCTACGCGGGCGGGAGTTTCCCGACGCAACGACATTGTGGTTTGTTGTATAGGTAGGTGGTTTGTCATAGTGGTGTACCAAAAATGTAGAACGCCGTGCGGGATAAAGTGTTACACTGCGGTGATTCTAAAATTAGAAACAGTCTTCGACGGTTTGTGGTACTACCGTCTCTCGCGTTGGGATGACATATACGTCAAGTTTGCGGACCTGGTAACCTGACTCGCATGACGGCAGCAAACGACCGGGGTGGGGGTGATGTGGCACACCCAATGCAACAGTATCAGTATATGCACGAACATGATAGTACCAACACGACAGTCGAAGACTGTTTTAAAGATTCAGACGTCAGAACCAGAGAGTGGGGCACTGATGTTCGTACAACACCGTCGACTTGCATTTGTACCAACCAGACGTCGGTACCAAACGAAATAAAGATGAATCGCCGCGAGCTTGCTCGCCTCCAAGTCCACAACCCATGCGACGGTGGCACGGAGATCGGTGTATTTGCGTCTCCGCAACTCAGACGTCGTTCCTCAGGTACTTGCAGTGCACGTATACCGTCCAAAAAAAGGGCGCGTCTACCTGCACCAGGAGAGGTATCCAAGGATCGCGAGGACGTCCTCGTTCCCACTCAAGAGATTCTTGAACAGCAAGTGTCTGCCCTTCGACGTGAGGTGATGGATCTTCGTGTGCTCATCTACACCACATTTCACTCCGCACTCTCGGAGATTACGCATCGTTCAGCAGTTCCTCCCAGTCCAGTTGCTCCGCGCCCATGACTTCCGAGGTGGGGTCTTTCGATGCGCCACGGTAGTGAGTTCCCTTGGACGCAATGTTCCTATCTGGACGAAGACCATTTCTCTCAAAGTTTTTCTTGGACGCACGCGATGCGCGTTTCGAGACAATTTTACCGGTGCTCTTGCTGACCTTGAGGTCGTCGCGTGTGAGACCCCCTCTCGTCTTCTGCGCACGTCCCTCCCACACCGCCCGACGTGCGCCTGCGGTGGTAAGATCGGCATTCGGATAGGTGGTGATCGTTTTGGAAGATCGGCTTGTGCGTTTACTGCCACGTTTCCTCATGTGTGTGGAAGGTGTTGAGTTGTTCCTTCACACGACGAAAAAATTTCAGAAGACATGTCGACTTTTATATGCCCTCGCCGTGCGCAAACATCTCACGTTTATTGGTACCAATGAAACGTTCAAATGGATGTGTGGATCATGTGTGAAGGAGATATTCCATTGCTCCATTCAGAGACCCATATGTGAGGCGAAGTGCTAATCGCACCTCATCGTCGTTGAATCCCATTTCGACGAGAAGGCGCACACTCTCTTGTGCACCCAGATCAATGTGCACATCTTCCTCATCCACACACTCGCGCTCCACACGATCCGCCTCCGAGCAAAACTGAAGGAGAGCATTCGACACGTTGGTGTTGGTGTCCGGAAGGCACCCGGTGCAACGAAGTGATTGAAAGGTGCGGATACGCTCCGAAAACGGCACGTACACCGCCACCCGAGACCACACGTCCATTGGTAGATCTGAGAGGGTGGTGGTAGTCATGGTGTTACTTTAAACGCTACCGTTTTTATTCTCAGTGTGATACCATCAGGGATGCCGCAGAATCGACGCCGGCGTAACAAACTCGCTCATGAGGCAATCTCGGAGTGCTTTCGTGAGTGGTACGCGGCTGTCACTATCCAACGCGCCTTCCGTCGATCTCAACTCCTCACCGCCGAGTTCGTCCTCATCTGAAGGGCCGTTTGTCAAAATTCATGGAGTCAGTATATGCCATATACACGTGTCTATGCGACGAACGCATGTCGCAGCGTTGGGTTGATGTGTCGCGTGCCCTCTATGGAGTCAAAATGCACATCCCCGACCTTGGAGTGCGTCTAACGGTAGGGACGCGAGTACACCGCAAATTCGTGTTGCGTGAGTTCAGGTCCGCGGGCCTGACCGACGAATTCTACAAGTTGGTGTTTGCAAAGGACCCCGTTCACATCACATTTGAACGGTGTCAAACGGATCTTGAGTTGGCAATGGTGCTTTTTGAGAGGCATCCGGGGTTCCTCTCATGGCACATGCTCATGACTAACGACATCTTCGTTTGGAGGATTGTCGACCATCCTCCGTTTGCGCAACAGTACGCGGCGGTGGCCTCGATTGTAAGGAGTCGTCCATCTGCAAGATGAATGGACGAAGTGGGTCAGTATCCATATTACGACCCCTCTCCCTGACGCTGTTTTTTTTGAGACTCCCCCTCAGAAACAGAAGGTGACTCATGCGTCTCATCGCGATCGCACTGGGGACGTGCACTCTCGCGTCCCTGACCTCCGCCTCCATTGTCGACTTTTCGAAGACTCCAACTTCGGGACTCGTTCCGCGAAAGGGCGCCTTCTCCATTTGGGGACTCATCTACACCCTACTCGCCGCATCGGCGGTCGTCCTTGGATCGACGCGCGCCACTCCCTCTCCCATTCTCCCTCACATCCTTGCGTGCGTCGCCCTTGGAATCACGTGCGTGTGGAGTGCGACAGTGACGCGCATTCCCCACCTTGCTACCCTGTCCCTTGTAACGTCGGCGTTGACGGCGTGGGTGTCACTCGCTCTCGTGCGCGACAACCCTATCTACTCGGCGGCGTACGGTCTCCTGGCGGGGTGGTTGTCGGTGGCGACTACGATCTCCGCAGGGATAGACGACACGCGTGCGTTGGTGGTCGCGTCCGTGGCCGTCGGGTCTGCGAGCGTCGGTCTGTCCACACCATGGCCGTGTGTCTCCCTCCTATGGGGACTCGTGAGTCAACGTGTCATCGATCGTGCTGTGGTGGGGTCCATTGTACTCACCGTAGCATCGATTGTCGGATCAGTGTTGAGACGGTCCGCGTCGTAAACGGATGCACACTCGAAGATGCCCTCAGAAACAACCCTCTTACACACACACCGTTACGGTTCGTACCTCCTTGATCTGCGCCACCACTGGGCGTATGCGACGGGGTCGGGTCGCGCTCCCGGGCGCAACAGGTCGGAGAAGAACCTCACATATAACAAACACGCACAAACCCAAGAATATGCAGTAAAAGGTCAGGGGTGAGGACCCCTATACCACTCGTTCGGTGCGTGCAATGACAGAGAAGTTCGACGACGGTGATGCGTGTCAACAGGGTCTCGTAAATGCGGTCATAGTCCCGTTCGCATGACGGAGGGTGCCATGTGAGTGTGTGCGTATGTGTGTTGACACACGAGACAAATATTTTGATTCTAGTCTTCAAAAGCCCCAAGTGGATACGCGCGATAATGCCCTCCACCACACTCTTCGCAGACGATCATCTGCTCATTCGCGAGTGCTACAATCGCTACGGCATCGATCTCGCACAATCCACCGACGGAAACTTCTCCATTCGCTCCGCCAACATGACCTCCATGCCAGAGCTTTACGATTTGGACTACACAAACGTATTACACAGACAGTGGCGTCGCGCGCGTCTTCACTCACGACGTTCCAGAGTATCGGTCCGGTCGAAGCGCGTCTGCTCAAGACGGTTAGTATTATGAACGTATATTGTACCAAACAAAGTTTAAAATGTCCTCGTTGCCTGCCACATTCGACCTCGTCAAGGTGGAGGCGTTCCTCAACCTCAAAATTAGCGGTAAGAATCTTAAGAAATGCATGAAGGTCATTCGACGATTGGTGTCTGGTCATGGCGTCGAGCACGGGTCACGAGTGGACGTGTTCATGGGTGGAACGCCCCTTCTCCCGTCTCACGATTTGGAGGCTATTCGTCTTCATGCCAACTTGTGGTTTCCGTACACTTATGCGAATGGACGTGTTGATAAGTCGGGTGGTTGGGCACTGAATCATCCGATTGCCAAGCTCAAACATTTCAAGGACGAGGTACTGCTTGTTGGAATTGCGCACCCTCCCCCATCAGTGATTCCGCAACTTCCACCTGTGGTTCCGCAGCAACTTCCTCCACAGCAAGCTCCTCCACCTGTGGCCCCGCAACTTCCACCACCCGTGGTCCCGCAACTTCCACCTGTGGTTCCGCAGCAACTTCCTCCACAGCAAGCTCCTCCACCTGTGGCCCCGCAACTTCCACCACCCGTGGTCCCGCAACTTCCACCACCCGTGGTCCCGCAACTTCCACCTGTGGTTCCGCAACCTACTGCATCCGAATCCCACGCATGGGGTCATATTTATTGCTTCCGCACTATGGGGAATCCAACCATTTACAAGGCGGGTATGACCACACGGTTCGATGTCAATGGGCGTCTGGACGAGTATAACGGCGCCAACAAGGTGGACGTCGTCGTGTCCTGCATATTTGTGGAGGACGCGCGTCGGGCAGAGGCGCAGATGCTTCAGTCCCTGAAAATATGTGGTGTGCTTGTGCTCAACAAGGCTCTCGGGAATGAGTGGTTTCGAGCGACTGGCGACGACACTGTGCACCGTCACATTGTCATTTCGCAAATCATGGCCAACAGCGCTGTGAATCGCAAACGGTGCCTGAATTGACCGTTAAAAAAACAAGTGTTACGTGAACAAATGAATCGTGATGAGTTGCAATTGGTTTTGGGGGAAATCGAACGTGCGTCCGACGTCATGAAGCGGCGTGTAATTCACTTCATACGATCGACAATGGCCTCGCAAAGCGACGGCCCCATCGACGCACTGGAGGTGGACGCAGAAACCGTTCCGGAGGAGGTACTCCATATTTTATACTACACATTGACGAAAGGTGTCGTGAAGGTGAATCATGCACGTCTAGAACGTGAGGCAACTGCCTCAAATATGGCGCTGCGACGATCTATTCAACTGGACGCGTCCTCGTTCGCCTCTCTGAATTGGTTTGCGCACCGCCAGCTCCCAAGTGGGCGTGATGTGTTACGCGGTATCACTCCCTCGTTACAGACGCGGCGTCTTTTGAAACGGTGTCACGCATCAGGGTACACTGTTCTTTCAAACCCTCCCGTGTATGTGCGTCCGTCGATTCACTTTGGAGTAAATGTCGGCGACGGTCTCTTCTCATTAGTACCCTTCTATCGAGGGCAGATGATCATGCAGTTTACAGGCACAATTCATAATCTCTCTGCAGGTAAGAAGTTCATGGTCGGTCGCAGGCAGGATTACGTCATGAACATGAGGTACATGGGACGCAACTTCACAGTAGACCCCCTCGACGCCGAAACACATCGACGCGTGCAACCTCCACATTACGCGGCGTACATTAACGAACCATCACCCCCTCCCTTTGCGAACATGACCAACGCACGCCATGAACCAAGTGGGCGTAATATCTTAGTACGTCGTTACAATTACCAAAACGGTACAATCAGCATTGAATTTCCCAATGGACACACGACCGACGTGGAACCGGAGGTGCTCAGTACGGAGGCGACTCGTGTTGCACCACTGCAACCATTGCCGTATCGCCCCAATTGCGCGTGGTTCGACTTCCCAGTCCCACTCGACGATCTGTACACAAAGGTAAAGGTCAAGGAAAATGGACTGTGTGTCTACAGGCGAACGAAAAAACATGCATGTACAGTGACGTTTCGCGAGGCAGCGGAATTGGTAATGGCGTTCGAGAGCCACACGAATCAGGCGTACGCGTTTGAGATGCACCGATCGCGCATCGGAAGGATTGCTGTGGGAGACGTATTGACACTGCGCGACGAGCGTTTTGACGGTCTTCGACGTCACGGTGTGGTGATGCGTGTGACGTCCAGTGAATGGGAAGTGCACTTCCGCCTAGAACCCGAGACGGCGTCACGACTTCCGCGCATCGTGTATGCGGGACCGTCTTCCACACACGGGTACGACGTACCCTTTCCATGTATTTACGCATGTGGTGATATCAAAACAGGGGACGAACTTCTCTGTCTGTACGATAACACACACGCCCGTCGCGGTACAAGATGCAGTCCCATTTTGCAAGAAGGGGACTTCCGCCCCCCATGGTACGAGTACGTCGAGTAATCTCATTCGTTGCAACAGTTGGGTTTTTTTTACACTCAATATTAGACAAATGACTCTGGATATATCCCTCTCCGACAAGGAAGTGAGTACGGACCCCATTGCTGCACTCTTTCGCGTGAGTGCCATAGTGAGTGACCATGTGACGCGCGTGCGCCAGAGTCACGTGAACAAGGAGATTGATCTGGGACAGGGCGTCAAGGGGCGCATCGTCGCGGTCGACTACAAAACCATTACCATCAAGAGTTCCAATGGAGAACGCCGCACGGTCCCGATGACAACCAAGCGTGCTGCAATGCTCGCTCACGATTCTTCCACGACAGAGGCGCGTCCAGCCTCCGTGAAACGCGGTTCCCCCCGCAAACAGCCTCACACCCCACAGGCGGGAAGCACGACCCGGAAGTAAGTGATTGGTTCGTATCCTCCGAAGACGCGCTTTATTTTTATCACACTTCCACACGGCCACGCGTAGTACTGCACGATGCGATCCGTGTCGAGCAAACGAGGCAGACGGTTCAGTTGCATTCCCGTTGGAATTTCAGAGGCGTCCACCCTCTCGTGTTTGGGAACGAGACAGTGATGTGTGACGTTCTTGCACAATTCGATTGCGTTGAAGAACTGCACCGTGTCGCATTCCTTTCGAGTAAAGGGAGTGGGGCCGTCGATGGAGATCACGACGGTGGACGCACCATCCACTTCTAGAACGGCGCGCGCAAACTTGACCCCTACGCGATCCTCTGTGCACATGTGTACCCGAACGCATTCCCCGCATTGACGTTCGCCCGTCATCACCAGTCCCAATGAGTTGTCACTCTCTTCCAACCCCCGTTGTGTAATGTCCTCAAACCCACGATCGTGGAGCATCTCCGTGCATGTCTTCAGGATGTTTCGGAGGTTTCGGGATCCGTCCCCGTTGACGCACTGTTGGATCCGTGCGAGCCGTTCGAAGAACTCGTCCATTTGCGACGTGTGGAACGGCGCTGTGGTGCCTGTTTTGCATTCGCCTCCATCATACTGATCAGACTCGCCTCACGGTGCATGAGTTGCGCACAGAGCCTCAGCAACCACTCCTCGTGTGTGCTCGTCGTCTGAGTTCCCCCAAGGAAGAACTCGCGGGCGTACACCTCCGCGGGCGTTTCGGGGTCCATTCCGTGTGCGTGTGCGTCTGGGAGGAGACACCTCACTCATACTGATGGAGAGCATACCCTTTCATCTCTTCACGTTGTCGGGCAAGAAGCCGAGAGCGAGAGTCATTCGACTGTCGCAAATTGAACCCGACAATGTGTGTCGCAGGCACGCGTACGTCCTTGGTTGTCGTCGCCTCCACGAGATCGCTGCTCGCCTTTCTGGGGTTTGGGACACGGTCTGTGGTGTTCGAGTCGTTATCTCCACTCACGTTTTCACCTACGGTTTCACTCACGGGTTTACTCGTTTCATCGACGGCAACCCGCGCAGACACGTGAGGTTCCGGACCGTACATACGAGGCCTTGGCGGTGACATTTGCTGATGCATGACAAACAATGCGACAACCCCTACGACGACTAACATCATACCGTCCCCGTTACACGCAAAAAGAGCAATCGGTATGCCAAGTTGCCACATACAGGTTTATGCACAAAGGAGGAAAAAAATCACCACCGGACAGGTACCACCGTAGTGGACGACGCACGCACTGGTTGTGGACGATGACACACCGGGTGTCTCACAGGGAGGTACGTTAGATTAAGAAGGAAGCGGTCATGAGACGCCTCCGGATCCGTGACGAAAAATGGAGGAACTAGACACACCTTCGGAATGTTGTCGGGAATGGAGAGGTGGAGGGTGTTGTCGTCGAGGAGAATGAGATTCGATACACCGTACCATTCCGTCACAAGACTGAGGTCCTTGACGTAGGACCCATTGATGATGGTCGCGTCGTCGCGCGTGAGGAGAATGCGGACGTTCCAGTTCGGTGCGTTTACCATGCTCAGGAGCCCCGTCACGATGTGGTGAGCGTACTCGGGTGTGCCGCAGGTCCAGAATCCGAACTCGAATATATTCTCATTCTGCATCAAGTACGACAGAAATTCGCGCACGAATGGACGCACATGAATGTGGTACGTTGGGTGCGGGAGCACCTCAAAGCCTGGGTAGCGGACATCCAGCGTCGTGTGCACCAAGGTATTGTCCAGGTCAAGAAGAATGACACTCTCCTGTTCATTCATGTCTCAGCTTTTCTTTTGGTACCAATCGTTTCAAATGGTCGTGTACGATTTCACGGAGCTCATAACGGCACACGACGCAAAGTGTCCGGTCGAGTTGAAGGAACACATCGGCCGGGTGGTGGAGCGGTTTGCGGAGCAGGAATTGAGTCGTACACTATACCTGAACATACTCGTCGACGTACAGGCACGCATTTCGCAATGGATGAAGCGTGTTCACCTTACGCAACCTCTTTGGGTGGAATCTAGTGGATCCTTTTCGAGTCTTTTGAGTCACCTTGATCCCATACGACGCGACCTCCGCCACAGGATCGTGTCTGACCTCATCGCTACCGACGTGATCCGACGCCACAATGGACGTACCATCAACTACATGCAATACAACTACAACCCGTTCCGTTTCACGTGTTCGTCCGAGCGGGAACGCGAATCCCTGATGCGCGACTTGCACCACGAGTTGACCTCACTCCTCCCCGCCTTTGACGACTACATTCCCAATACGCGCGTTCTGGAACGGCAGATTCTTCGAAACCTGAGAGAGTCAAAGGTCCTCTCCGACTGGGACGTAGACCGCATCTCGATTGGGCACGTGGAACGGGACACGGAGTACGCGCTCGATCCTCGCGTTTCGAGAGACTACATGTTGTTCAGCCAGCAGAGCACCGACGATATGAGAAACGTTCGTATTCACGAACGCGTCGCGGAAATATCCACCCCACAGCATCCTCTTCTCTCACGCGAAACTTACGAGAACCAGGGACGCGATCGAATCTACTCCAATGTTGTATTGTACGTGAATGCATACTTACGGCGTCGCTCGGGACGCCGGGAACGCGTCGTGTCCTCCTTTGATTTTACCATTTTCGTTCTCATAGTCGAACTTCCAAACTCCTCTCGATACCCGGTGATTTCCATGCAGAAAACGGGAGTCACGCGCGCGATTGCACCGCTTGACATTCGCATAAAGACCCTGTCTCCGCGACAGTGGTTCCGTTACGTACTCTGTGTGTCACCCAACCCCATCCTTGCGGTCGTGTGGTACGTTCTCCACGAGGTCTTCTACACGGACGACGTGGCGGGAACGTTTGAGGATCGAGTGCGTCGTTTGGACGCGCGCATACCGGACAATCTCACCCCACAGCACATATTTGAGATGCTGCCCCCTCGACAGCAGGAGATTGTGTTGAAGTTGCAGTCGACCAAGCGCGTGTCGGCCTCGCAACTGATTCCCGTGCGGTGTACGGTGCCGCAAACTCAATGCCTTCCTGGTCGCCGTGAGGGAGGTATGGTGTCCACTTCCTCCCGTTACCTCCAAAATGGACGATGGGCGATCGTCACACAGGACGGTGCACAGTGGGCACCGCATGCCATCGCGACCTTTTATCTGACCAACCTGATGGCTCGACGCACACTTGACTGCATTATCGCGTCCCACATGATCTCGAAGACTGGAGACTTCCATGTTACATACGTGAGCAGCGACTCACTCCACGACACCTTTTTCTGAGTCGCTGATTCCACACAACACACATCCACGCGCTGTTTAGGGTGTGACTCACGTTGTCGAGGTATGGTTTCTCAACGAGTATAGGCACGTTTCCGTGTCCATGTGGAAGACGCGATCGCCCCGTACGCTGAACCCCCGTTCGATGTAGCGACGGATGCGTTCGAGTGTTTCTTTCAGAGACGCGCGAGAACGCGTGAGTGGTCCGTCTGAAACTTGTATGCGACGGTGTGTCAACGTTTCGACGCACCCGCCCGCACTGTGGAAGGCGTACGCTCCCGTCTCTCCATCCACGCGACACGCGATCTTGCAGTGTACAAGATCGAATGATGCCAACACCCGCTCGACGTATCTCTGTTGTGGAGGATCGTCAGTGAATGTGACGTTCAACCGCGTTGGGACCAGGGGTTCATGTTTTGCGGCGCACAATACATACGACCGACCCGGCATGGTCGGTGATGTCTCCTCCAGGAGCCGATCGAGCAATGCTTGGTCGCGACACAGTCTGCGCACGTCCTGACCAAACTCCAACGCATCCAGGTGTTCGGTGAGGTCGAGGGTGGTCACCACATCCTCCTCGTGCGCGCGGTCGGGACTCGACGTGACGACGCGTGGATCGTTGAACATCTGTGCACAGAAGAAGATGTAGCGCGTTGTGATGAGTTGCAGCACGAGATCGTCGTCGTCCCCTGTTTCGACAAAGACGTTGACGTCGGAGGGAACCCACACCTCCCGCCGCGCGTATCCGTCGGATACGGAGGTCTGTCGCGTCGCGCGGGGGTAGCCGTCTCCACCGCGTCGCGTGTCCAGGAAGCGTTCGAACCTCCATGCCGCGAAGCCCCCGGCGATGCACACCCTTCGGTTCACCACATCCGCTGCCATCATCTGGACGTCGACGAGAAACCGCCGCTGCACCAGTTCACACCAAAGAATCCGAAGTGCGTACGGGAACGCGACGTGACGCAAAAAGGGACTCTCGATCTCCTCCCACAGACTGAGTTCCAGACGTTTATGGGCGTGACTCAATTGGCGTACCGTGGAAACCATACGAATGGCCTCCGATGGAGGGTTTTGGAAGAGAAACGGAAGCGACATGACAGGACGCCAGATCACGTCCCACAACACAGTGTGGTCTTCCATAGGACACAGACGTTACACGTGAGGGTCTCAAAAAAAGCGTTTGGTACCAACCCAAAAGAAATGGATATGGAACTGTTTCGCCGATGCGATGAGTTGGACGATGCGTCTAGAGGCTTCCAGATGCGCGCTCACATCAAGCAGAAGATTCTGTGGAATGCCTCCTACGCGTTGCGCAAAGCAGATGTGCCACACATGACGGATAGTGAGGTCGAATTCCTCACGGAGCTGGCGTACCTTGCTCTATTCCGCGTATATCGTGACATTCTCGTCAGTACGTATTATAATGATTTGGAGGACATACCATCCGACTACAAGCGCTACTTTCAAAACATCGTGACGATCGCGCGTCGTCTGGATAAGCACGGTCAGTGCGATATCGGCACGGACAGAGACTGGGAAGCATGGATTGACTCGATGTGATGCCATTTTTTTGTAACACCCCCATGCTGTCACTCCTGTTAGAAGTTTCACCGTTCCCATTAGACGTGTGTGAGTGTATCGTGCATCATCACACCGCCATGCTCATTCAGGATGCATGGTTGCGTTGGAGACACTTTGCACATGCGCGAAAAAAACAGTGGTCCCTCGTTCGGACCCGGTTGGGATGGCAATCGTGGAGGCGTCTCCTGCCGTACGAACATGTGCGACGAGAGTGGAGGCAAGAATTGGGGAGTTGGATGACCATTGAAAGTGGGACTGTGGTCGTGATCGAAGAGGAGGCGCAAAACGGTTACTGGGGGGTGAGATCGTCACATCTAAGTAAACACGTTGCCTAAAAGGGTCCAATGTCTGCGCACATCATCAGTCACGTAAGGAATCTCTCACATGCCAAGATGTTTTTCCATGACCGCAACACGCTCACACAAGGGCATCTTGGAGTCGACCGTGCCGACGAGCGACACGTGGAGACGGTCGACCAGTTTACACAGGTGAATGTCGCTCTTGTAGGTTCCACCCATGTGGTCGCAGATGGTACGAACGCGATCGCGAAGGGGGGGTAGGAGAATGCTTGTGGTCGATGGGGCGCGCGACTTCGGCGTCCCCATATGATTGCGCGTCCGCTGCACGGCAGTCTTCCACTGGAGACGCGGAGAGCGGTTGCGAATCGCGTCCACAAGCGAATCGATGCTAGACGAGTTGATCTCGGTCAGGTCCACGTACAGTTGCGACCCGAGTATCATGCTCACCGGACCCGTCCATGGAGATGGTAGGGTGTCGAACTTGATGCACAGGAACTTGTCCGGATTGCAGGTGGTGTACATGAACTCGCGGCGCACGTTGTCGATGTCGTTCCCACTCTGCACCTTCTTCATGTAATTGGACGTGAGGAAGACAAGGACTATATCCGAGGAGTCGATGCCATGGCACATGGCGTCCAGAATGTTGCCACGCATGTGCGTCTCGTCGAACCAGACCGTAAAGTTGCGACGGCGCAACTCTGCAACGACCTCTGCGACGCGCGCGTGGTTGCTGGCATTGACACCCCAGTCATGCGACGCGAAGAGACGGATGGTGGACATGGGTGCGTCCTTACTTTGGCGTTTGGTACGCGACGACGTACCAACGTACCAAAAAGAAAGATGTTGCATTCACTCGATGATGCCTTTGTGCGCACACGCCTGGACGCCAAGTATGGCGTATCGCAGAGCGTTTTTCCGGTGACCTCTCAGATGGGAGAGACGATGGATGAGCAACCGCTCCGATTCACACCCACACCCTCTGAACCAACGCGTGACATTACCACAGTGTATGCACCCCGTTTGCATTTAGTGGACGAGAGGCGAGCACGACTCCTCGATTTGTACAGGAACACCTTTGAGCTGCAGGATTTGAGGGACATCGTCTCCATTCCTACGTCGCTGACGCACATTACACGCTGTGGATTGAGGCATGTTCGCACATCGGGTCAAGTGCGCATAGATGGTCAGGTCGTGGTAATAGTCCCGTCACGGGAGGTGGGGGCTCTTCTTTTTCAGGTTGCGCGCAATACATCTGGACTGCAACCGAGTTCTTGCACCCGTTTGGTATCACATATGTGCCATAACGAAGTCGTTGCAAGTGAATGGATCGCGTGTTTCGGCGATTAGAACAACATTCTGAGAGGATCCTCATTGACCTCTTCCTCGTCGCCATTTTCCCCCTCTCCACCCTGCTCCCCATTAGTTGTATCGGCGATGTCCTCCGGATTCGTCTCCAGTGCGAGAGTCACTGCCTCCTCGAGAGTCTTGACCTCCTTACCCATGTTTCCGACCTTGCAGAGAATGGTGGGATAGTGCTGCAGTGAGATGATGGCGTCGTCCCCCTGAAAGGCGTCGCTGTGTACCGAATCGCCATTGACAAGGACATATTTGAGTCCGTTTTTCGGAGAGGAGTTCGCCTTTTCGACCACCTCGTTGATGAGGTTGTGGCAATGGGGGCACCAGTGAGCAAAGATGATGATGCACGCACGCTCCTGTTTCGAGTCGTTCACAACATTGAGTAGTGTCTTGTGATTCTTGCGTTTGACGGCATCTGGGGTAGGGTCCTTGGGATTGGCAAGATTTGCCGTATTGTCAATGAGAGACGCCATACCACACTTGAACTTCGGGAAGACCTTGCACGCATCCACCATAGGAATGTCGTCCAACTTACCAGTGACCTTGGCCGACACACCCTTGACCACATTCGTGATCATACCCGTCAGGTTTTGCACCGGTTGGAACACCGGGTGCCAAGGACGCCGTGTACGATTTTGCTCAATCATCAAATGTACAATTACGATTGCCGCCAGTCCTACCCATACACATTGCATGTTGTTTTGAGGAGGACTCGTGGGGGAGGAGGTACGGCGGTTGTAATCCATGGGTTGGACGTACACGGTTTCCGAAAGTTGGTCGCCGAACATTGAGACGGTGTGTTTGTTGTTGTACAGCACGCAAAAAAAAACCCAACTCTTGCAACAAATGCCGGGTCTAACACTTGGAGAATGGGGTCCAGGGGCGTGGAATACTTTGCACGTATTTGCTCATTCGGCACCCAATGAACTTGACACGGGTAAAATGCAACGATTCGCACAGTTTCTGAACATATTCGCAGACTATTTACCATGTCCAAAGTGTCGACGTCATTTTCACGACTTTCTCGATCGCCGCATGACACATGACTCACTTCGAACGCGATCCTCCATTGTAAAACTACTCAACGATGCACACAACGAGGTCAATGCCCGCACCGGGAAAAGGATGTACACATTGGACGAACATTACAAGGTGTATTCGTTCAAATCAAGACGCGGGGCGAGCACCCTGTTGCGCGACATCGTCATTGCCGTTGTGATAGCCATTGTCGTGACACGTATTGCGCGTCGCACGACCGTGCATGGCTAGTCGACCGTGTCGCCTACTCGTTTTTTTTTCCAATCACATGTCACAACCAAATCCCCACCCCCTACACATGCCACAATCGTCCGGTCTTGGATTTACCTCTTGGGGTAGTACTACCCTTTCACATTCAACAGCGACTCATGTGGGTCCGGTGATGAACGCCGCACTTCGTCCGCGCACGCTGGACATTGAAACATCAGCGCCGTCACGCATCGTTGTACCCAAGGGACAACTCACTGCATGGAACGGTGCAATGTTCCTCTTTCACACTATACTTGCTACTGTGACACTCGTGGTGGGAAACAACGACCTCATGGTCCCGCTCTTCAGGACGCGTCTCGACTTTCGTTTCAACAACGACACGGCGTCAGGCGACGCGTCCAGTGGCGACGTCCCTTGGGAAATCATTCCTGTGTATGAGCAGTCCACCTCCCTTCCGTTTACGTGGTTGGTCGCCATCTTCTTCATACTGTCTGCCACATTTCACCTTCTCAACGCCACAGTGTTGCGATCCTTTTACCTGACGAGTCTGGAACAGTGCTACTCACCCACGCGTTGGATCGAGTACACCCTCAGTGCCCCCGTCATGATCGTCCTCATCTCGTACACCCTGGGAATTCGCAGCCAGGACGTGCTCATTGCACAGTTTGTGTTGGTGATGATCACCATGCCCTTTGGGTATTGGGTGGAAGTTGTGTCGCGCCCGAAGAGTCAGGACGAGTGGGGAGGATCGCTGATGTACCGTCTGTACCCATGGTTCATCGGCCACATTCCTCAGGTTGCCGCGTGGTTCCTCATCATCTCCACCTTTTACGGCGGGCAGGACCAGGTGGACCGAGCACCCTGGTTTGTGCACGTCATCCTCTGGGTCGAGTTTGTTCTCTTCTTCTCCTTTGGAGCCGCGAGCGTTCTGTCGCAATGGTATGCTCCGCGATTCTTTTACCGTGGCGAGATCCTCTTCCAGGTACTGTCTCTCGTTTCAAAGGGGCTACTCGGTCTCATCCTTCTCGCCAACGTGCTTATGCTCTCTCGCTTCGACGACCTTTACGATTAGTCGCGCACCGACTCGATTGCCACACGCGCTCGGAATAGCGTACCGTACTTGACGAGGCGTTCGTTGCTGGACGACGCCGACGTGATGCCGACCCGCTCTGCATCGCAGATGGTAGATCCATCCCGACCCTCGTCGAAGTCGAGAATGTCGTCCTCCACTCGTGCATTGTGCGCTAGCAACGGATGAGACGGTACCAGGTGAGACACCTCCGGAATCCGGTGTACATGTTCCAGAAACGAGTTCGAAGTGGTCTTGGACCAACGTTTGAGAAGAAGACCATTGGAGATGGTCATTTCAGGACACCACACCACACTCGGAACGAGTTCGACATTGTGTGTAAGACTATCCGTGTGGATGGGTTTGGAGGCATCACGCGCGACAGACCCATTGCTTCGGAGGCGCAACGTGGGAAACTGTGCCACCCCTGTTATGTGTGAAGTCGGACATGACACGATTGCACCGTCTGGGATTCGTTGTTGCACTTCCAGAATGGTGCGTGCGAAGTCGTCGTGGAGACTACATCCTCCCTGAAGGACTACCACCGTTTTCTCCGAACCCGTCACGAAGCGACGCACAAGACGTTGGAGATTGTCGCTTGGATGACGGGAACGCCGAATGCCCATCTCGATGTTCACAAGGTGGCGAAAGATGGAGTCGGTCACGTCGTAGTCCGGGACGTCTTCGACGGATCCGTAAGTGAGAAGGACATTCACCGTCGCAACGTTACGACATCGCATGACAATGTGATTCACGTGCTCACGCCACGCGTCGGAGGCATCCATACACACCAGAATCATCACGAGTTGCGTTGTGTCTCGTGATTGTTTCGTGCGTGGAGTGGACATTGGATGTCGATGATACGTGTCGGGTTTCATGATTAGTCGCGCGACGATGGCTGCGACGAGAACGAGTACGGGTAACGCTGGAATAGAGATCACCATTTCTTTGTACCAATCAAAATCGGCGATACCCCACTACCGCAGGCAATTGAAGAGCGCAAGGGAGTGTGTACCAACGGAACACGGATGCTTGCAAACGCACACACCACACTTGTTCACCTTGGTGCATCCGGACAGACGCCTCCGAATGGAACAGGACCACTCGGAGCTCCCGATGGACGCCGATGGATCACGCGTGATGACGTCGTCGTTTGGAACTGCGAGACGTCCACGTTCCCGCTGAATCGGTCCTCGTTTGTCTCTGCATTGAATACACGCACTTACAACCCTCGCGTGAATGATCTTCGTGATTACCAGTGGGATGCGGTGCGGGCGTGCAATCCGGAGGAGGGGCAGTTCCATTCGGGAGTGGTGCACATGGAGTGCGGAACCGGAAAGACGTGGGTCGGAACCGAACTCATTCGACGCTCGGGTGCCTTTTGCATCGTGGTGGCGCAACACGCGGTGTCGGTGACACAGTTCGTTGCACACCTCCGGACGGTGCTCCATATGCGCGCGACGTCACTCCTGGCGGACGAGATCAATGACTTCGATTCTTACGACGTCATTGTGACCACATACAGCCGTGTGGTTCGTTTGGTCAACGCCGTCGACGAACACCGTGCGCACATTCAGAATGGATCGTACGCGCCGTCCTATTCCAAGGGAGACCGTTTTCTCATGCATCACATGTGCCATCCCGTTGGACTCCTTATTCTGGACGAGGTACACACGGTGGTGGCGGATAAGTTTCTGTGTGTGTGCCGCTTCCGTGCTCACGCCGTGGTTGGGTTCAGTGGGTCGTTGGTGCGTGAGGACGATCGCATCATGTCCCTGGATACGCTCGTCGGACCTACACTCTTCTCGTACGGCAATATGGACCGTGTTCACAATGTGCACGTGCAGTGCGTTCCCATGAGCGACCCGCGTGTCCTCTCAGCCACGTCGCGCACGGCGCTTCATCAGACGATGCGCGCTCTGAATCCTCACAAGGTGGATGCGTTGATGCGCATCCTTGAGGAGCACGCCAATGAACGGGTCATCGTCTTCAGTGACACGGTGCGTCCGACACAGGTGCTGCACAGCACGATACTCGCGGGCCGTTCCCTCATCCTGAATGGAAGCGTAGTGTCGCGCGACACACGCGACGAGGTCATCCGGGTTTTCTCAGAGTCTCCACCAGGGTCGCTCGTGCTACTATGCACCAAGGTGTGCGACGTGTCGGTGGACTTTCCAGTCGGATGCGTCGTGGTACAGTTTCACCTCACCTCTGGATCTCGTCAGCAAGAGGTGCAGCGCTGTGGGAGAGGCACACGAGGAGGGGCGGGCGCGCTCGTCTACCACGTGCTCAACAAGGATACGGAAGAGGAATGCTTCGCCGAACGTCGCATCGAGCACCTGCAGGGGGAAATGTGGGGAAAGGTGGAGGTCGATTTCACGTCTGTCGATGCTCCACCGACCCTGGCGAGCATTGTCCCACTCGACTCTCTTTTGCGAATCAAAATTGCAAACGGAGTGTCGCGTGATACCATTACCAAACGCCACAAGCGCCCTAAACTTCGGCATGGAGGAGGACTCTGAGGTGAAACGTCAACGGCTCCGTGAAAAGATTCGCTCCAAACGCAATCAGCGTCTTGGAACGACAGAGGAGGGTGATACCTCCAACGACTCTGGTGACCCTTCCATGTTGCAGATGAACGACCCCGCGACGCGCATAGAACTCTCTCGGCGTGTGGAGTCGGAACTGCGTAAAGTGTTCGGATCTGACCCTGATGCGATGAATGTAGCTCAGCAATTCATCGACGATCCCATGTCGGTAATGAAATCGCATACGGATTCACTGTCCAACCTGTCCAAGGAGGAGAAAATGGCAGTCGAAAGTCTCATGAAAGTGACAGAGGAAGATGACGACGAGGAGGCACCTCCGATGCAATAGACGACGTTTGTGATTTTTTTTATCATGGGATAATGTAACACACCTCCAAAACGAATGAGTCTTGGATTTCGTCGCGACGCTGACCACATTGCAGAACGTGCACCAGTTCGCGTTGCACGCGGACTCCCCCAGGTTACACCCACACCTGCATCGCATAAGTCGATGACTCCGTCCATGGTGATGGGAGTCCCACGAGGTCTTATTCCTACGCTAACTTACACCCTCTTTGCATTTCTGGCCCCCTTTCTCTTTCTGTACATGGACTACGATTTCACCACCGACACCGCCAAGGGAGCCACCATTGGACTCTCCGCCATTGCGGCGATTGTTATGGTCCTCGCTAATGACTGCTGTTGCTGGTACAATATGATGCTTGCCTTCCATACCGCACTCGAGGTCAAGGTCCTCGACACGTCATTCACGTTTGCGTACGCCAGTGGCACGTCCGATGGTAGCATGGCACTCGCCATCGTCGGTGCAATCATCGTCATCGTGCACCTAATCCCCTTTTACGTCACTGACCACTTGATGCTCCTTGGTGTCCTCGCCTTTGCGGGCGTCATCGTCAACGCGACCATCCTCGTCTTCCTGGATTCGTCGATGCTGCTCCTCGTGGGCGCGTCGTCCCTTGCACTTCTCTCCACCACCATGATCATCTCTGGTGTCTGCGAGATCAAGACGTCGCTACTCAGCCTGATCCGCGAGTCGGTGATCGCGAAGAAGTGCATCACGTGTGAACGCTTTGAACTTTGAGGAGGCGAATCAGACCCCTCCCCTCCACAAAAACGCGCAGACGTCGATAACTTCGTCGCTCGGCACCACCTTATAGAGAGTACATTTTTTTTTATTCCATCACGAATAATAAGCCCTTCCAATGGAGGAGGATCTTTTAAGCCCTATGCCTATTCCCAAAAACAGGAGAAACTTAAAACCTTCGTATACACCTCCCCCAGTACCTGACCTAAAATCATCTTGTGGATTCCTTGGATTCAACCCGACTCCCGCCACAACCACTCAAATAATAGACCACGCCATTCTGCTGAAAAACGACCTCCGTGTGTGTAGTGAACTTGTATCCGATGGCATGTTAAAGGTGGGCGTTCCTGGTGCACATGAAAAGTGTGAGGCGGATGCACGGTGTGGAGTCGTCAATGTAAACGGAACGGAAACGTGTGCCCTTAAGGGAGCAAACGCGGAAGCTATGCTTGCGCTTTTCGCACCCTAAATGGGAACCTCGCAATGTGTGTTACCGTGAGCCACACACACACACACACATTCACGCGTTTCAACTCGAAACACTTTTTCTTCCCC
>TARA_B110001452_G_scaffold125906_1_pt1 | contig 21957 bp, 12 predicted proteins | sample TARA_B110001452 | Tara Oceans TARA_B110001452 (sample SAMEA4396971) | marine metagenome | biome: Polar Biome; feature: [DCM] deep chlorophyll maximum layer (ENVO:01000326); material: water (ENVO:00002006), including particulate matter (ENVO:01000060) such as... | depth 25 m
CATTTGGTCAGCCTCATCAAGAACAAAGAATTCAACTCGTCCAAGGTCAACAAATCCTTGGCCAATCAGATCGAGTAAACGTCCTGGTGTGGCGACCAGAATATCCAATCCTTTCTGCAGAGCGCGTACCTGAGGGTTTTGTTTCACCCCTCCAAATATGACCTTATGCCGGATGTCCAAATGCTCACTGTATGCTGAAAAACGCTCATCAATTTGAGCTGCAAGTTCTCGGGTTGGAGACAGGACAAGGGCGCGAATATGCCGCTTACCTTGTGGTCTGCCACGGCTCATGACCTGTAGTACAGGGAGGGCAAAAGCTGCTGTTTTCCCGGTTCCAGTTTGAGCGACTCCAAGAACGTCTTTTCCGTCCAGCAAGGGAGGTATTGCCTGCAATTGAACTGGAGTTGGCGTGGTGTAGCCTTCGTCTTCTACGGCGCGTAAAAGTGCTTTTGAAAGTCCGAGTGATTCGAAAGTGTCCATCCTATTTTTCTCCAATTGGGTCTTGATGCAGAGGATGTACCTATGAGCCAGAACAGCGTTCGGTCCTTCCTCTTACCTAAAACAAGAGGGGGTCATCTTGCTCCAGTCAGTCATATTGTGGCTTGTTTTATCAGAAGCGGACGAGTCTCCTAACATAATTTTGGAAGACAAATCAAAGATTTTCATTGTTCCTTGGTTTATATGCGGTGATGAATGTAAATAACCATGAACCTTGCGACCTCATTTGGACCTCTTCATGTACCCCATAGCGTTCCAAGTGAGCGAGTTAGTGCCGTTAAACGGGCACTGCAGTGGTGCGATACAATAACGGAAGGAACATCTCTTTGGCGCCGAAAGGCCGTAAAAAAACATGTCGTTGTGGAGCGTTTCGTGAACGGTGCAAAAGTCACATTATCTCCGATCCTTGCTGCAAGACAGGATTTTGGAGATGATAAAACCGGCTTTTCTCGCCATCATCTCCCTGTTACGGTTAACGACCACCCCGTATGCGTGGTTCCAAAACCAGGAATCACTGGACGGAACAAATCCTTGCTTCTTCACACCGATTTGGTTGCTTCGCTCTTACAGTTGTTCTGCATTGAGGACCCTCCTCTTGAAGAACTTCCTAAAACTCTTGGAAAAGTTCTCTATCCTAAAGCGTTCCCAGGAGGGCGATTTGATATATTTTTCAGTCCAGAACGACAACGCCTTCGTGAGCAATTTCACGGAGAGGTGGGTACTGAAGATGAAGCCATGGCCTTTTTTGGAGCATTGGATGAACGGTCATGGGTCCATTGTCTTCCTTTGTTGGATCCACTTACGTATCCTGAGTGTGCCCGCTTCCACGCTGAACGCATCTTAGGCCGAGGAATTGAGCGGAGAAATGGAATCAATATTGTATGGGCGTTGGACATCATTCAAACACTTGACCCGGAGCACTATAACGAACGCCTTCCGATCTTTATGAGTCACCAGGCAGAAGATGTTGCTCGGTATGCGATTGAGAATTATCAAGTCGTTGATAGCGAAGATGGTTGGGACGCATTCTCGCCGCTTCTTGGCCACACTTGGAATGAATCTTTTTGGGAAATCGTCGTTCGACTCCTTGAGTTTCCAGACCTGCAAGAATCCTTACTTGACCGTTGTGAAATACTCTTTACCGAATCCGAAGATCATGATTTCAGGACAAAGATACTCCCATTCATGTCTAATTATCGCAACATGGACGATTCTATTCGGGCCATGATTGGAGAACTTCAGCCCCATGAATTACCTACCTTCGTGTTTGAAATCAAAACCTATGGGGCTTGGTTTGAAGAAATCGCTTTCGAATGGGTTGAAATTGGCCGGAGCAGGTTGAATCGGAGCATTGTAGAGGCTTTGATGGCAAACACTTCGTTTGACCGCTCCCCCCTCTGGGAGAAACTTATGCACAGTTCATCAGGGGCGGTAAGGACGAGCTTGATGCCCCATCTTGCAAATGTAGGAACCGACCAAGCGTTTCGCCTTATCGAGAGCCAAACTTCTCACGACATGAGGTTTGTCTCACGGCAAGCCTATCGCTGGATTGCCTCTTTCAAAACACACCCGCGGACCAGTGAAGTGCTTCATCAAGGAACCAAATCCGATTTTAAGGGGGTCGCCCTTGAGTGTGAACGTCAACTTCGCCTTCGTCGTGAAGAAGGACTTAACGATTGAAGATTCAACTCAGACGGTAGCGGCATTTCCAAAGGAATAGGTCATCATGCCTGCTTGTTGGTAGAGCTGGGGCATTTGTCCTGTCTTTGCGAAATGGTAGAGGGCAACAACAGCAACCTGCTCAGCGGCATTGACGCATGCAAGCAGGATTGCAATCCCAACAGCACCGAAAAGTAGGCCAATTGGGCCGAGTGCAACCGTTAGAGCGAGTGTGACGATGACGATAGGTATTCCAATCAAGAGTGCGATCAAGCCAATACCAAGTCCTGAGGTAATTTGCTCTCCCCATGTCTTGAAGAACATGTTCTTGCTCAACTTGAGGCTCTCTCCGACACTCTTACCTTCGATGATAAGGTGTGGTAGCATGAAGAAGGACATGACAAACCACGCAAGTCCACCGATGAGGTGCACAATGAACGCCAAGGCTTGCATGGCGCCGTTCTCGCTACCACGAGCAGCACCCTCAAGCATCTTGAGAAGAAGCCCAACGGTTCCAGCAATAAGTCCCCACAAGATGATGATGGGGAGGCGACTTAATGCAGCCTTGAATCCGTCGGAAAACGACGGGTCTCCGCCAGAAAGACGGATGTTGGCGTTGGCTACAATGGCGCAATTCCAAAACACCACGAAGATGCTTACCAGCATGTAACCTGCAAAGGTTAGTCCAAAGTAGGCAGGGGTGAAGGCTCCAGTCGAGTCTACAGCCCAAGTCATTTCCATCAACGAGGGTATGGCTATGGCAACAAATGTTGCCATGCTCATCACACCGGAAATAATCATGTACACCATGAGTTCAGGATCTTTCCTAACTACACTCATGCTCAGTTTACTCATTTGCCAGCCGCGTCCAATGGTTGCGAAGAATCCCATAGTCTTCCGAAACGCCTTTGCTTTAATTCAGTTTCTCCGGTCAAGACGCTGATGAAGGGCTTCAACCGCTAAAACACTGACTGCAACTTGAAGATTGTAGGAAGGGACAAATCCGTCCATAGGAAGTTTGACCACAGCATCACTTGCGTCCAACACCGCTTGACTTACACCATGCCGTTCTGCGCCCACGACCAGCATAACATTTCCAGTCAAATCCTCGTCCCATGGCCCGTGAGTTCCGATGTCTTCAGCGGCAACGATTCGAAAACCGTTTTCTTTTGCACTGATCAATAGTTCCTCAGTCGTGGTGTAAATGACAGGAATAAATCGGTCGGCCCGCATGCTTGCCCTACGAATGGTACGTCGTTCTTCATGCGTCTTGACAACGTTGAGAAGCACAGCATCGGCTCCTGAAACTTCAGCAGTTCGTATGGTGAATCCCAAATTCGTAGAATACTCTACGCCGTCAAAAAGCCAAACGCATCCACCGGCCTTCATGACTTCGTCCAGCGTTTCATGCTGGGTTCGTCCGGTCAGCGCAAGGGCGACCTGAGTTCCATCGGCCGACATTCTCCAAAGGTCATTGGTTGAGCCCTCCTCGAGAGGCACGTCCAAGGTTTCACAAAGTGCCCGAAGTTCCTCAGTATCATGTTCTCGGTCAACCAGTACTCGGTCAATGGCGACTCCGTTGTTCAAGGCGTCCATGACCGCAGTCAATCCCGTGATTTGTCCAGCCATGTCTTGGGCTAGAGCGGGATGCTCAAGAGGCTAACCCTTCTGGGGAGGGTATGGCGAAACAACATCCACCCCGCTTCTTGGCTATTGTGGAATCGGCAAGAGAATCCATTCCTGAATGCAATGCTCAAGAATTGAAACTAATGCTGTCAGACAACCAGTCGCTTCTTGTCATTGATGTCAGGGAGCGCCATGAATTTGAAGCAGGTCATCTTGAGGGCGCGGTTCACATCGGAAAAGGTGTGCTTGAGCGAGATATTGAGAAGCAAGATGTTGCTGACGATGCCCGAATCGTGTTGTATTGCGGTGGTGGATATCGAAGTGCATTAGCGGCGAAGTCCTTACAGGATATGGGATGGACAAATGTATCATCGTTGTGGGGTGGGTGGCGTGGAATCCAAGCCGAAGGGCTCCGTATTTGGAGGGCTTAGTCCTCTTCATCGCGTGGGCAGCCTCATAAAGGGGAGTTTTGTCCGCAGGATGCTGAGAAGCGTAGGTGGTTATGATGACTCAAGGTTTGTACCAACATGTTCGTTCAACTTGGAAGCGTCCAAAGGATGCACTGCCCCACATGTACCGGCAGACTCGCATGGCGCAATGGCGCCGCGAACCGGTCAATTGTCGCATCGAACGCCCAACTCGCCTTGACGCCGCTCGCCGAATGGGATACAAAGCAAAGCAAGGCGTTGTCCTCATCCGCACCCGTGTCCGCCGAGGTGGACTTCGCAAGGGTAAGATTAACATGAAGCGCAAGCCATCCAAGGCCGGTATCTCCAAGATTACTATGGCCAAGAACACGCAGCGTATCGCTGAAGAGCGTGTTGCACGTCACTTCCCCAACCTGGAAGTTCTCAACTCCTATTGGGTTGGTCAAGACGGAAAGCACAAGTTCTTCGAAGTGATCCTCATCGACACACACCACCCTGCTATCGTTAACGACAAGCAACTTGGTGTGTTTTCCCGTGCAAACGGCAAGACCGCCCACCGTGGTCGTGCTTACCGAGGTAAGACCTCTGCTGGTAAGCGAGGACGTGGATTGCACAAGAAGGGTAAGGGTGCAGAGAAGTTGCGTCCTTCGCTCAAGGCAAACCTCAACCGTGGTAAGTGAAGCGTTCAGCAGTGCTGGCGTTTGGTTCTTTGTAATCATCTTGAGCCGTTGCTTTATTGACCCTAGCCGGTAGTGGATGACCATGGTGCAAGGAGAAGAGGTCATGTCCCGTTGGGCCGGCCTCGAAGTCTACCTGCCCACTGGAAGGAAACTCGGCACTGTTTATGACGCCGTAATTGACACCAACACTCTCCATTGCACGCACCTCTTTGTCCGAGATACACCAGAGGACTTAGTCGAGGGTAACTTGCATGTTGCGGTACCATGGCGATGGGTCCGTGCGATTGACGAAGTGGTGTTACTTCGCTGGTTTCCAACGACTCCGATACCAATGAATTCTTGAGGTGTTCAGATGGGTATTGATGTTCATGTTCTCGGAACTGCTTCTGCACGCCCGACCAACCGTCGTGACGTTAGCGGAAGTGCGGTAAAATGTCCTGAAGGCATTGCTGTAATCGATTGTGGTGAAGGGTTCCAAAACCGTTTTTCTCATCAGCGTAAGATGCTGAAGCAACATGAAAAGGGAACGACGCTCAAACCCGGAAACGTCGACGTGTTATTGTTTACTCACGGCCATCTTGACCACACCTGGGGGGCACTTCCTTGGATGCAAACCATGAGCCTTGACCATAGAGATACTCCGTTGTTGATTCTTGGCCCAAGCACTGGAGCGGTTCTTGATGCTCTTTTGAGCGGGTCCGAATTGCCCAAAGACACGCATCCTTCTGAGCTTGCACGCCAGTGGCGCAGTTGGCATTCTCTCGGTGCTAACGATTCAGGGCTCTCTTTTCCAACTCGCTGGGTCCTTGGAGACATAAACAAAAATCGTTGGGTTGAACTCAATGCTCAGACAGGTAAAGCAGTAGCCTTGGACAGCATGCCCCAGCCCATTGGATGGTCTTCATGTAAAATTGAGGCCTTGCAAACCCGCCACTCCGTTCCTTCATGTGCTTGGGCCATCAAGCAAGTTGGTAAACGAGGTAAATTTGACCGCCTCCGTGCTGCAGAACTCCGTTTGACCGAAGAGCAACGGATGAGTCTTGCTCGTGGAGATGATGTAACGCTTGAGAACGGAGACCTTCTCGATGCCGATTCATTCCGAGGTAAATCGGGCTCCGGATTGAGCGTCATTCTTTCAGGCGATACTGCAGAAGGCGCTCCAGGACTCCTTAGTACAGCAACGCCAACCTTGCTCGTTCACGAGGCAACATTCCTAGAAGCTCAAAGCGATAAAGCGGTAGAACACCTCCACTCAACCGTTGCTGGAGCAGTACGAACCGCTCAACAAATGAAGGTCAGCCATCTTGCTCTCACCCATTACAGTAGCAGAATAAAAGATCTTGAAACGGTTTCAAATGAAGTTGATGTTGGAGATGTACATCTTGATGTTGTCTGCCTCAACGATGGTGACCGTCTTCGTGTTGGTGAAGATGGTTCAGTGAGTCACCTCGTTTTCAGTCAAGAAGGATGGTCTAAGCGAAACATGTCACCAAATCGTTGAAGAGGAAAACGCTCATCCTCGTTTCATGCGCTCGTTCGTTTTGGTCTTTCTTTTGCTATCAGCGGCCTGCGTTCCCATGGCTGCATCTGCCACAGAAGGGCGAGATAGCCCAGGATGTTTGACACAAACTATCGGTAACCTTGCATCGACGGTTGACATTGACCCAGGAGTCTGCATTATCGTGGACCTGGGCACTCTTGTCCCAGGAGATGTCTTCGAAATTGAACTGATTATTCTTGATGATGCCCTGGATGTTTTGTTCTTCAACCAGAATACCATTCAGCCATATGAATTGGGCCAATCGTACCGTTCAACTATGGAACAACCGGCATCCACTGAATCTGCATTAGGAGGGTATGAGTTCCACTGGGCAGTTCCTCCTTCTATTCAATCCAAAAACTGGTACATGGTTTTGGACAATCTTGCTCATGATGGCGATGATGAAGCCGGGGACCAGGGTGGCGTACGTAGCAAAATCTCAGCCTCAGTGACATCCTTAGAACAGGCCTACTGGACACCGTACCACGATTTGGTTGCGGTAGGCCAAGATGATTTCTCCATCCTCCTCTCAGGTGATGATTTGCGCCTCGATGCGGGAACAACCGTCGTGGTTTCCGGATGGGATTTAGATTTCATTGGAGATGTGTATTTGCAAACACGCTTGATGCATCAGCGCTACGAATTAGGTGCGGTAGGCGTGCAATACATCGACGGCGGCGCCCTTCAGGGCGTTGAAGTTCCTAAATCTGTGACCTGGATGGTACCCAGCGACCTTGACGGTGAAGAACTGCTTTTGGTTGTAGACAATACGGACGTGCCTCTTGGAGGAGGAAATGGAACACAAGACCTGCGCATGACGGTACGAATCGAACTTGCACCTCCATTGACTCCAAAAGTTTCGGATTCAAGCAATTCAACGGTATCCATTGGAGACTCCATCTTACTTGACGGGTCAGCAACTGCAAACCGCCTTGGACAAATAGCCTCGATGCAGTGGGACTTTGATGATACTGTGGACAGCAATGAGGACGGAAACCCCTCCAATGACGCAGATGGTTCTGGATTCACAGCTTCTCCATCATGGGATACCCCCGGTGTCAAAATTATCACGGTTACGTCCACTTCTCCAACTGGAGAACAGGCGTCTTCTAATTATTCAGTAACCGTTGTGGATACCCAAGACCCAATCGCTCGCATTTCCTCAAACGGTACGCCGGTTTCGGGTGGATGGAAAGTTGACAGAGGCACGGGTATCTCGATGAACTGCCTCTCAAGTACCGATGATGATGCAGTGGCTTCGTGCGATTGGACCCTCAACGGAGTAGCCTTTGGAAACACAACTACTCTTCCACTACTCTGGGAAGAGATAGGAGTTTACCAACTAGGTCTCATCGTTTCAGACGCTGCGGGAAATACTGCGAATACATCTGCTACCATTCGTTCAATCGATCCGACCCTTCCTGCATTCAACACCTCACTTTTGGCGGACTTCCCGACCGAGGTATACGCAGGTGACAGTTTCAAGTTCAATGTTGAAGTAAGTGACGCGTACGATAGCGATTCCAGTTTGCGCGTGCATTGGGACCTAAATCCGTCAAAGGATTCTGACGGGAACGGAGATACTCGGGACGATGCTGATATGATGGGACTTCAGCCTAATATTGCATTCGACAATGAGGGAATTCAAGATATTGTCATCACGGTTTTTGACGCATCTAACAATACGGCTTCGTTCGCCTTCAAAGTTGAAGTGAATTCTCCACCTTCTACGGCAGGCCTTGCTGGGCCAGCCATGATGGTTCTGTTCGTACTCTGCCTTACCGGTGTTGTATCGGTTCTCGGCTTCCGTTCCTGGCAGCGCCGACTTGCAGTTGAGTTGTTGACTGGTCGGGGCCTCAATGAAGAAGAGGCGCAAGGTCACATCGGAATGGTCGCTCAACGGCGCAAAATCTCTTTGTTTGCTAAAGCAACAGAAATTGCAGGATTGGACCAGGGAGAAATCCAATCGAAGGATGATTCCGAAGCTGACGCAAAGGCTGCAGAAATGGAGGCCATTTACGGTAGTTCAGCAAGTACAACAGATCCTAACCTATCGTTTGCTCCTCCTCCTCAGTATCAAGCCGAAGCGGTTTCACAAGGGAGCAATCAAGCGGCTTTAGAGGCTGCATCGCTCTTTGACATGGAGCAGACTACAGCGCCATCTTCAGCCGTAACACTTGATGCACTTGCAGCGTTTATGGACGATGAACCTGAACCCGCCCCTGCGCCTGCGCCGGTGGAACAGCCAGTCGCTACCTCAGAACCTGCAATCCCTCCTTATGAGCCGGAAGCCAACCGTTCCGAAATCCAGATGCCAGTAATGGCCAGTGAACCCCAACCTGCTCCAAAAGAAGTAGAACAAGCTGCTGCATCGGTAAATATTCGTCACACATGTACTGCATGCAACGCGGTGTTTGAGATCGATATGCCAAGTGGTGTTGAAGTTGCGGTCGTCGGTTGTCCTGGTTGCGGTGTTGACCAAACCATCTCCCAATCGGCCTCTTAATACGGCTGAAGAACATCTGTTTGTATGAGCAAACCGGCGAATCCTTCCTAAAGGATGACCCCCGAGGTTGTAGCATGGATGAGAAGGCTACGCGTGTTGTTCGTGCGGGCCTTCCCCAATCGGGCGACCCAAGAAAGGCTGCATTGCTCCTTGTTGTCATCATGATGCTTTCAATGATGCAACCCGTTTCTGCAGATGCTACGGTGGACCGCGATGACTTTGGCGTTCTTGATGCGCTTGCAGAAACACTTGCAAGCCGTTCGGACGCAAATGAAGAACTCGTAGCCATCAACGGAGCACAGAATTCATTCGCTATTCTCGATGCTTCAAAACGCCCTGTTCAGGCGGGTGACGCTCTTGCTGATGCAGAGGGTTACCTCAACCAAGTCGAACTTCGGGATACTTCGCCGCTGGTTGAAGACCACCCGCGACCCTACCAATTCTTGACCGACTTGGCGACAAGCCCGGAAGAATGGCCCTACAACCTCTGGCAGACCTTGTTTTCGGTTGAAAACCTCGGCTTAGATAACCTCCTGGGCGTTGGTATCAATACGTATGCAATTTACGTCAATTTCACTTCTCGAAACAACGGGCCTTCTTACGAAGCATGGGATTCAGGAACATTCACTGGAGAACTTCTTGTTGGAACCGACCTCGTTCTTTTCAAAAATTTCATTGACATTGATGGTGACGGTACGGATGACCTTTCAGTTGCTCTTACCATTGAGGGGCTTGCAACCCTTAACGAAGGCTGGGGCGTTGAGTTTGGCGACGGGATTATCCCCGTCATTGAAGAAATCTGGCTACGGCCAACCTTCCAATGGAACGTTGAGGCTCTCAATGAAAACGACCCGATTTGGGATGAACTTGAGCATCTTGAAGTGTCACTAATGAAGGGTCTTGCCTTTGACATCACCTTGTCTAATTCAGAATCCTATGCTATTGTAATCGACACCCGATTTACCCAACCTCCGCATGACGTGACGCTTGGAGTCGGAATCCAAAAGATGACTTTCGCCCTCAGCGCAGTGTACGCATCGGTCGGACAGTTAGCAATTGACCTACTTGGAGGTGGAATCAACTCGAGCGACCTTGCTCTCACGAGCGTATCAGCGCCATATGCCGTCCGTTTAGCAAATCCTAACGCCGCCGGTGGGCAAAAACAGACAGATTGTAGCCAGACCTTCAACTACGACCCTGCTACCGATGGAGATGCCGAAAGTCGTGCGCATAAATGCAGTATTGGAATCGGTATTGGTTATGTTCATTTTGGTGAAGTAAGGGCAGATAATACGGTGCCAATTCTTGAGTTAGCTTATCTCGATGTGGGATTCCATCCTGAAAAAGGGGAATCGCTCCTGCCGAGTGAAGTTGATTTGACGTTACGAAATGACAACTACGGGCAAAATTCCTTTGATACCGTTGAATTGTTTTCAGATGTTGACATAGATGTATATCTCCACTATTTTGAAGACCGTTCAAACGTCCCTGAAGGAGACAGTCCGTTCGGTAACATCACGGATTCGCGCATTTGGATTCGCGGCCTTCCCTCAGATTCCTTACATGAGGATGAAATAAACGCTATTTTCACGATGATTGGGGAAGCCCCTGGCTCAGTGAACCTGCCTGGTGAAATACCGGAACGCCTGTCCTTCATCATCGCCATTAAGAATTTCACCGGAGACCAAACCGATAACGTCAATGACCCAACGTTGCCCATTAATCCAGCCGCTCCACCCAATACATTACTCTTGATCGCTGGAACAGGATCAATTGATTCTCTAGACTTTATTTCAACATTTAAACGAGGAGGATATGAAGATGACAGTTCGTCAATGCTCGTTCGGGTCGAACAGGTGCCGCGAGTCATTGTGATTCAAGGAAGCTTCCTCATCCCTTCAAGTGGAACGAGTCGGATCAATTATGATAATCCGAATTTGAATTCAATTGCACAATTGCTTGACAACGCCCTCCTGACCGTCATCGAGGTCGTATTGGACATCGGGACGATTCTCAACGGACTCCCCAACGCCGTTGTTGGAACTGCTGGTTCAACCGGTGGAGAGGTTGACATCCGATGTTTCAACCAGGTAAAGAAAAGTCTACCATCATCCCAAAGAGAAGCAACCTACCTTGGGGAAATGGCCTTTGCACTTGCGAGTAGTCCCCAGCCTTGGTTGCCTGAAATGGACCACATCTTGCTCTCAGAAGACACCAATATTGAGGTGGTTAACGGCCGCTTAGGCCCACAAGACCCGTTGGTCCCTGTGGCCATGAGTATGCGTATAGGAGGTATATCCCACGTCCGGCATTCGTTTGATCCAGTGAATGAAATACGTATAATGGAACTGGATGGCGAAGCAGCGGGATCTCTCCTCATCGGGCATATTCGGCACAACGACGGTAATCTTGATGAAGCAGTCAAGCAGTCCGCCACCGTTTCAAACCGTCCGGGAACATTCAACATTTTACAAGAAGCAGAGGCGCTCCAATATAGCGCAAGTGAGCCAATTGGGACCATTACTTACGGCGGCGAATCCGGTACTCAGCGAAACGCCATCCGTCTGGACGGCTTGCCGGCAACCTTCTCATTGATTCTTGGAGACACGGTGGGTTACGTCGCTGATGCTCCAATGGAGAGCATTCAGGTTCAGATGACAAACGCCACAGTCCCACTCACCATGGACGGTGACCACATGCGCTTTTGGGTGGATGAAGATACGGCTGAAGCAAGTTTGAGCACTCAAATTTCCGATGTAACATCAATTCAGCGATTAAGCCCGCTCATACCTGGTTCCTCGGGCCCAGAAGGAAATTCCGTAGTTGAACTGGTCCGCTCTCAATCCTCTCCGTTCGGTGTGTCCATTGAGGACGATACGAATTATGAGGATCCGTTCCTCGGACTTAACGGCAAGGTGTATTTTGCGCCCCTTCCTGCAAACATATCGCTTACACTACCGAGCGACGTTGATTCGGATGGACTTGAATTACCAACCTTTGGTGAAGATGAAGGCATCGAAGCATTGTCGTTCTTCTTGGGAGATTTGGTTGACTTTGGTACGGTCGTCAATGATTTCGTCCATGCCTTAACCGTTGACGTAGGTGGCGTGATTGGTGAAAATGAAAACATGAGTCTTGGTCTTGACCTCTTCACTGGAGAAGCCTTCAACATGACAGTGGACATGAAGAAAGGAAGCAATCTGGTCAATGAACCTGAATGGTCACATGGGATTGGGGTCGAATCCATTGAACAAACCCTCCCCACATTCAACCTCTCGCGCATGCCCACCTTTGTCGAATCAAGCCGTGTTACCATGACCGAAATTCTTGAAGACGGAATGATTTTGGAAAACGAACGCAACCAAGCACTTTCCATTGCGAACGCAGCCAACATTACTGCTGCTGATGCACTTGTTGACGCCCTCGAGGACGGACGTATTTACGACGAAGAATTGATCGGAGTCAATCTCACGCTTCTTGAAGAAGAGGGCATTACACTTACAGATCGTCGGTCTTGGCACATCAGGGCCTGGCTTCCTTCTTTACCTGCTGGAAAGATTGAGATTCTCTATGATTTCAGAATGATTGGTGAGGTTCCGACCTACGAGATAGACTTGAAAATGTCTCAATGGCAGCCCGAACGCGAACAAATTTCCATTGTTGCACGAGGGCTTGAGGGTCAGGACCTCGAATTGTTGATTGACGGCCTAGATACAACTCAGCCAAACAATGTTGAAGTCAATGTCTTGTTTTCAGTTCAAGAAAACCTCACGGTGCCACGGGTATCTATGGACATGCGTTATGATGCCGGTGTTCGATTAAAATCAGCGTATGCACTCTTGATTGACCATCAAGCACTTACTCGCGTTGAAGCTTTGGTTATGGGTATCCCTCAATCAACCGATGTATCAGCAACCATCGGAGACGTATTGGAACTTGATCTCTTTGTCCCCGAAGAATTCCGGATTGATGACCATTCAGCAGATTCGTTAATGCTGAAGCAACTTCGCTACGTTGATGGATTTTGGTGGCCTTCAACGGCATTCATGCAGAATTTACCAGGCGTGATGAACCTTTCAACAGTCCCTGATTCTCGTTTCGACATTCGTCAACAAACTGCATTCCAAGGGATGAGAACACTAGACTATTCATCCAATACGGATGACATGGACCTCTATCTTGAGGCTACAGGACGTTCAATCGACGCAAAGGGTGACGTGTTGATGATTGCGGAAGACCTTCCAAAACGATTCGTTCTTGAGCAAACCGATGACTACGGCATGAGAATCGTATCCTCTGATAGCGGCGTGAAACGGGTATACATCAAACAAACCGACTTGCCTGCAGCTCCAGGTGTCACGCTTGAGCGGGTTGAAGTCGTGGGTGAAAACCTCAAGGGGGCGACCATCCATATTTACACAGGGCCCGGGGAATTCCCAGTTATCATCATTGATGACATCAACGAAGGCCGTTTGGTTGCCAGTGCTCAAGCCTTTGTACAGCCGGGATATTATGTTCCTATACTCGGAGACCTACGCCTAGATGGGCGAGCAGTTTTGCTGGATGCACAATTCACTGGTATCGTCCCTACTGCTTCTTCTATTGGAATTAACGGCATGGTCACAGACCTCTCTCTCGTCGGTTCGTTAACCGGTGAATTTGTTGAGACGCGACACATCATGGTGGTTGAACCCATCAGTTCTGGCGTAGCCAGTGGACTGGCACTTTTGTTTGGGTGATTTCATGAGTCAACCAACAGCCGAAGACCTTCGTAGCGACCATGAAACGCCCGAGGGTGAAGACCTTGAAGCGTGGGAGGCTGCTCAAGATGCGGCAAAACTTCTCCAAACACTTGGAAAAGAGATTACTCCGTCAAGGGTAGGGATGGCGGGAGCGGTCGTGTTTCTATTCATCATGCTAACTTTTAGCGGATGGTACTGGCTTCTTCCGCGTGACTCAGTTTCACTTGAAACTCACTACATGCAGCGTGGAGGCCATCTCATTATGTCTGAAATCCATAATGATGGAAGCCGAGACATTATTGATGTGGAAATCCGAGTCGAGTTCCAGGCAGATGATGGGGATTACTTGGACCATATGGAAATCTCAATCAGTCGTATTTCGGCTCACTCATCAATTGCTGGAGATGAGTTGGAGATGATGATCATCGGTCATACGGTTTGGGACGATTACCAACTTGTCATATCGCTGAGTTACACTGATTATTCGGGGCAATTAAGAGAAATTAACCAACTGAGCCACTCGGTAGGTGACTGGTCTCAAGAAATTTTTATGGATAAGGCCCCACGACATTATTGGCCAATTAACTGACGCATCGTTTGTCCAAGAAAAGCGAAGCGATAAAGTGCAGAAGAAGGAGGGTAATTCATGTCAGGAGGACAAAACCGAAGATGGGTCATCCTCTTCCTGTTCCTTCTGCTCGTCGCATCTACAAGTCCGATGATGAGCGTGAATTCAATTACGGACGCTGAAGAGATTCTTGAGCCTGAATGGGTTCGGTTTGATATCAAGGAAAATGTCTATCATGACGCTGTGGGGATTCTCGATGAATCGCTGGTAGATGAACAACGAGATACCCTTGCAGTAGGACCTTTTGGAACCTTTGACATGAACGGTTTACAACTGCACCGTCCGATCCCCTCTGAATGGATGGAGCCTCGCTTCGACCTCCTGTTGCTGCTCGTTTCTGATGAAGTACGCTTCAACGAAGTCCGAAATGAACTCTCTTCCATCAACGGGCTTGAAGTCCGAGAATTCATTGCTCCTTCGGGACTCATGGTTCAAGGAACTCCTACTGCATTACGTACATCGGAGCAGGTTCAAGGAATCGCTGCAAGTCACGAAGTTCCCAAAGGTATGCTCGTTGAATCAACCCTGATGGACCTTCTTCTGATGGAAGGCGGCGAAGAGGCACTCTCTTCAATGTTGATCCGATTAGAAGGATGGCGTAACGATGAGGGCCCCATTGAACGAGTGACGTTAATGGACAACGGAAACGGAGTCATTGACCAGCATCTCAGTGATGTTGCACATTCAGGACTTGAGCAAACAAGAGCTTGGGACGATGGACGCTATGAGGGATTTGTGGAGGAAGGAAACCTCCTCACCATCATGCAACAACCAGCGGTGATGTATCTTCGTCCGGACCCAGCCTTTACCGCATTCAATGATAACGCCCGAGGACATATGGAAACCAATACCATGAGGACGTACTTTACCACCGATTTGGATGGTTCAGGTCAAGTTGTTGCGGTTGCGGATTCTGGACTGGATGACGACCACGGCGACTTTGGTTCTCGTGTCGTCGGGAATTTTGACGTTATTGGAGATGGCTCTACTGCCGACAAACACTCGGGTCATGGGACTCACGTGTCGTGCACAGTTCTTGGAGATGGGACGAAGGGAGGGTATTCTGGGGTCGCCAATGCTGCAGATTTGTACTTTCAAGCCATGGAAAATGACAACACTGGCAATTTCCAATCCCCCTCTCTCAATAATTTGTTGAATACGGCTTACAATGCCGATGCGCGCACCCACACCAACTCGTGGGGTTCAAGTTCAGCTAGCCAACAAGGAAAGTACAATTCCGAAACTGAGGATGTTGATGACAGAGCAAGTTACTACGACCGTTATTACAGCGGAAGAGAAGGGCTGACCATCCTGTTTGCAGCAGGAAATGACGGGCCTGATTCAGGAACAGTCTCTCCTCCAGCAACTGCGAAAAACGTTGTTTCGGTTGGAAACCATCAAAACCGCTACAACGGCGCTCCAGATTCGATTATGCAAGGCTCTTCACGAGGGCCAACGGATGATGGCCGTATCAAACCGGATCTCATTGCCCCAGGGGGATACGTTCGTTCATGCCGTGCCCAAGAAGCAACGGACACCGGCGGTTCAACATGGAGCAATTCCTACTATCTCGAATATACAGGTACCTCGATGGCTACACCCAATGCTGCTGGTATGGCCTTGATGATCCGAGAATACTTGGAAGAAATCGCACAACGCCCCTCACCCCAAGGCGCTCTGGTAAAGGCACTCTTGGTTCTTGGAGCCGAAGATGTAGGTTCAAGAAACATACCCAACGACGACGAGGGCTGGGGCCGAATCAACTTACGTAACACGCTTGCTCCCTCAACGGGACAGGGTATCTGGGTTGATGACCGTTCGTTACTTTCAGGTACAGGCAACAGCAAAACTTACTCCTTCAACGTCTCACAAGCCTCTGGTTTGTTCAAAGCCGTCTTGACATGGTCTGACGAGCGAGGCTCCAGATTCTCCAATGCCCAACTCGTCAATGACCTTGACCTGATAGTCACCTCTCCTGATGGGACGACCTACTTGGGCAATGACTTTGCTAACGGCCGTTCAACAACTGGCGGTTCAAGAGACACAGTGAACAATTTGGAAGTCGTTCTCATCGATGCTGCCATGTCGGGGACATGGACGGTTAAAATCCAAGACGGGCAACACAGCGGCTCCCAAACCCAACCCTATGCCGTCGCTGTTTTGGGTCATGGTGTCAATGACTTGCGACCCGACCCGATGATGGAACCCGAAGAATTCCAGATGGATGTCGGTATTCCACAAGTGGGGGACCCCGTTCAGTTGACAACTTCAGTGTTCAACTTTGGAAACGTGATGGCCAACTCTTTCCCAGTTATCTTTGAGGTTGATGGAACCGAAATAAGCCGTAAATCAACAGCCTTAGGGGCAGGTTCAACCAAGAAGATGGTTTGGGATTGGACGCCGCAGTCTGCGGGAACAAGCACACTTTCCTTCATTATTGACCCAGACGACACGCTTGAGGAGATTCGGGAAAATAACAATCGGCAAGATATCACGGTGAACATTACTGCCCCTGGTGTGAAATTGGAATCCCCTTCCGCAACCATGACCCTATCCGAAACAAATATCACGACAACCTCGTGGAATCTCACGTTGACAAATACGGCTCTGATTTCCACCAATGCTTCAATGCAAACCGGGCAAGTAGTCAACAGCGCTAACGGCCAAAGCGTACCCTGGTATATTGGAAGCACCACCTCAAATTTCAGTCTTGAAGGTCAAGAGTCTCAATACATCACGGTTACGCTGGTTCATCCAGCACCCCCTCAACCTGGAGACTACCGAATTGACCTGCTTGGCCTTGATGTAGACAACGGCGTGACGTATCCATTTGAACTCAGTTTTATCGTGCCGGACCTGGCAAATGCAAACCTTGAATTCGATTATTCCATCGTCCCAGTACACCCTTCAAATCCGACCAACCTGACGGTCCGTTTCATCAATAATGGAAATACAGCCATTGGTTACGATTTATTCCTGGTACCTCCAACGGGTTGGGATGCAGGATTCTCTAATTTAGGTAGTGAAGGAGGGGCTTTGTCCGGTTCTACTGGATTGATTGACAGTGGCGCCTACAGGTCGGTTGACCTCGTGCTCTCGCCCCCGTTAGTATTGACTGCAGCCGGTGCAGAACGCATGGTTGAATTGATTGCAATCAGCCAAACAGAACTGCAAAAAACGGTAGTCTTTGAAATCCCTATCAAAGTAGAAACCGTTCGGGATGTTTACATTCATCTTGAGTCCTCGTACTCGAAACTAAGTCCCAATTCCACCGTTTCTCTGTTGTATTCGGTTGAACACAACGGGAACATTGACCTTGAATTGAGTCCATCATTTACGCTTCCTCCGGGATGGTCCATTACGTCCCCAATTGAACTGGTTTCCATGGCATGGGGAAGCAGCACAAGCCTTCTCTATACGCTAGAAGGAAACGGCGCAGCGAAATCAGGCCAGATTCAATTCAATCTCGAGGTGCCAACTAATCGGTTTTCTTGGGACGGAGATTTGGTCGTTGAAACTTTAGCTGCTCCATCCCTTACCTTTGCAGGATTAGAACTCCTTGACGGTACCAGTTTTTCAACACCTCAAGGCTCAGGTTCTCACCCAACAGGAGAGTCCATGAAATTCACATGGCTAGTCAGTAACGATGCGACCACGCCATGGTCGCCAAGCGTCAGTTTGCAAACCGATTCGGGACTGTTTGGGGACTGCTCCTTCTCTGGGACTGTTGAACTCAATCAATTGGCCCCAGTCACATGCTCTATTCTCATCGCAAATGGAGCTATGCCATTGGCTGAGCCTTCCTTCACTGTGACACTTGAAGGAGAGGGTGTACTTCTGACAAAGACCGTTGGCCTTCTCGTTGGTGAAAATGAAATCGTGGGATGGGAGGTTGAGAGCGTTCCGGCCTTCAAGACTGGAGATGGCGACCAAGTTGTGATTGAAATCACGAACACGGGAAACACTCGCCTTGAGCGTCAAGTGCGTGTAGATGCAGGAGACGATTGGTCGGCTTCAATCGATGGTAACGACATCATTGAACTTGAAGTCGGGCAATCGACATTGGTTCGTTTGGACCTACGTGCCGATCAGCCCGGCGAAACTACAGTGAACTTGAACTTGGTCGGGAATGAGGATTCTTCAGGTTCCTTTTCCTTTACAGCAACCTCAAAAGGAGAGCCCATCGGTAGTTCCTTGACATCAGGATTGAGTACCACATCTGTAGTGTCGGGATTGGTTATTCTCCTCGTCGTTCTTGGGGCTCTTGGGGCAGTAGTCCTTCGCCGAACACCGAGTCCTCAAAATCAACCAACACTTCCCCCCAAGACTCATCCAACTTATGCAGTCCCTCAACTACCAGTTAATGCTCTTCCAGAACCTGCTGTGGTGGCCACCCCCGCCCCTATGTGCTGGTCTTGCAGGGAGCCAGTCATCGGGCCTATTCTTGGATGTCCTTCGTGTGGCGCTCGGTATCACGGAATTGCCCACGGTAACTGTGAGGCAACTCAGCTTGGACAGTGTGTTAATTGCTCCGAAAGTTCAGAACACTTCGTTCAAGCCTGAGGCTTTTTAAGCCTGCTTTTGACTCAAAAAGAGCATAGGGTTTTGATAGGATGACTCTGAGGCGATGGTATGGTACCTCGTGACGGCGCGGCCGCTCCCCACCAGCGTTTGGCGCTCTTCCTCGTCGTTTTGATGTCACTGTCAGTGCTACCTTTGGTTGCCCCCACAGTTTCTGCAGATGGTGCAAGGGATGCCGCAATCACAGTTACTCCAATCCCGAATGCGTTGGAAGTGAATCCGGGCGAAGCAGGTGAGTATACTATCCGTGTGCGAAATACAGGGTCCAATCCGGTGACTGTTTCGTTGAGCACCTCACAAGAAGCAACGCAGGAATGCAATGGCTATTCTTCAAGCATTACTCAAATCCCCGGTCCAATTGAATCCGGGGCTTACGAGGAGGCTACTATGAACGTGACGCTTACTCAAGCAGCAGAAGGGACCTGTGACACTACGGTAACAGTCAACGCCAACGAACAGGCGACTCCACCAGATGTTGCAGGAGCCCCCGCTCAAGAAACAACAACCGTCACAACAACGGCTGGCGATGGTTCAGGAAGCGCAGTGTTCGGTGTTGATCTCACCGTTAACAGCGGTGACAAGGAACAAGATTGGACTGGTGAAGACGAACTTACCTACAGAATTGAAGTTGAAAACACCGGGCAGACGAATGAAACGATTGCTTTGACTGTTGATGAGAACACTGGACCAGGCTGCGGCAGTACCTCGGAATTCACCGTTTCGCTCAGTGACACTTCAATCAATCTTGATAGCGAAGATGTCGAAACCATTATTGCCACAGTTGAGATTCCGGACGGTCAATCTGCTGATGACTATTGCTGGGATGTCACGGGCACGGTAACCAATGACCCTTCAACAGAGGCAAAAGACACAGATGATTTCAAACTCATTGTCCCTCAACTCAAGACTTGTTCGGTTGAACTCAGCAAGACTTCATTGTCGGTCAACCCCGATGAAGAAGCCTCACTGACGGCCACTTTTACCAACACAGGAAACGTGGATTGGACCGTTAGCATTGCATCTACAGGAAGTAAAGCAGGGTGGATCAGTGTGGATGGAGCCTCGTCCCGACTCCTTCGTTACGATAACGGAGAGGGAACGGTCTCGGTCGAGTTGGATGTATCTCCTGACGATTCAATAGACGCAGGTTCCGAAGCAGTAATTACAATTCTTGGTAAGGATGGTAGCAGTGTGGATCCAAACTGCCAGAAACAACTGCGCGTCGTTGTTGGCCAATCCTACGGAGCAAGTATATCTCTTGCAACAACACTTCTGAATGGCATTGACCCAGGTACCAACAAATCCACTGTCGTCACGGTCGCAAATCAAGGAAATGGACAGGATAACTTGCGCATCTCCTCATCGAGCGCACCATCTGGTTGGGCTATCCAATTGGAACAGTCAACCGTACTGGTTGGTTCTCGGCACGGAAATCAGGATTCGGTTTCTGTTGATTTGACCATCCGTGTGCCTCAGGGTGCTCTTGCAACAGAAGCCGTTGAAATCACGCTCTCAGTTCTTCCATCAGGCGGTGGGGCGACCTACGATAGTGTCGTGTTGAGAGTGACAGTCGGAGCAATTCATGACTTTGAAGTCGTGACACCTGCAACTGAACAAACAGGGCGTTCCTTAACCGATGTGAGTTTCCCGATTGAAATATCCAACCTAGGTAACGTTCGCGACCGAATGGCTCTTTCAGTCGTTGACCAATCTGAAAGCCCTGAATGGGATACCGTGTTTGAAGATGAAAACGGAATGCAGTTCACGGAAATCAACCTCGATCCTCAAACGGTTACCACCGTGTACTTGGTCGTAAGTATCCCTACGGGTGAGGAACTTGACAATACACTCCTCACCGTTCGTGTGCGTAACAAAGACGATACGAACACACAAGATCTTGACAACGACGGCATTCCTGACAATCAGAGAGAGGTTGATTTCCTCGCAATTTTATCCGATAGGAACTTTGCAATGTCTATGAGGCTAGTGGATGGTGAAACCGCTAAAAGTGGTTCCAAAATCCTACCTCCAAATGGAGAAGTCACCTACGGTCTGTGGGTTTCAAACATGGGGGATGGTCGTGACGAAGCCGTCTTTACAATGGACGGGCTTGAAGGAATCGCTACCCGTTCGCTAACACTGAATGGTCTTCCAGTTTCTGCTCCAATTAACATCCCTGGTGGTTATGGGATTTGGGACATTGCTAACGAGACCTTTGTTCTTGAAGATGGAGCGCCAATTTTGGGCGATTCGAAGAGCAACGTCGGGAATCAAATGCTCAACAGAGGCCTTATGATCGGCCATGAAGCAAAAGTTTACGAGATTTACTTTGAACTGACCATCCGTGTTAGTCCTGGTGCTGAAACAGGTCAAGGTGGCCTTTTGGAGGTTGTTGTCACGAGTGTTTCCAACGCAGCAAATCGGACGGGTATGGTCTCAATAATGCTTGATGTCTCCGTCATCCAAGACCTTGAATTTATTGAGGCAGGGGCCCGACAAGAGCTTGATTTGGTCTACGGTGGAAAAGCCATCGTACATGAGATTTCAATTGTCAACACTGGAAATGTCCCGACGGAGATTCGAGTCTTTACCTCCGAAAACCTTCGTGGATGGTCAGTCGTTTTGAACAGCGGAGACGGTGATTGTTCTTTTGAACAAAATGAATTGATGTGTATGGTGGATGAAGGAGAGCGTTTGTATGTTAACGCGACCATCCGAGCGCCCTATGGTGCAGAACTTTCTGATACTTACAAATTCACACTCTCGGCAGAGCCAACCGACACGGGAGTTCTTGACCGTCAGAATTTGCAGTTTGTCGTTCAAGGCGAACCCGCAGAAGGAGTTCTTGACTTGGCCGGCAATACCACGCTCCAAGCAATCGGCGCAACGGTAATTGTTGTCCTTTTACTGCTCTTCCTCGTCCGTAGGGATTGAAAACCGAGGGCTGCGCCCTAATTACGCTTTGAAAAAAGTGTAGTTTGGCCGATAAAAAAACGGACGAGACGGGCGTTTTTTCTTTATGGCCTTTGACAACGCTTATTGAGGGGGCTCAATTCGGAAAGAACAGAG
>TARA_B110001452_G_scaffold48458_2_pt1 | contig 21765 bp, 18 predicted proteins | sample TARA_B110001452 | Tara Oceans TARA_B110001452 (sample SAMEA4396971) | marine metagenome | biome: Polar Biome; feature: [DCM] deep chlorophyll maximum layer (ENVO:01000326); material: water (ENVO:00002006), including particulate matter (ENVO:01000060) such as... | depth 25 m
CCAGTCAAATTGGAATATATTCATTTCCAATATTGAGAAATATATTACAGGTGACCGTAAACAACTCCTCCTTGATTTTTATAATAAATTTGAAGAACGAGTAGCAATGATGCCTGCTTCCCATAAGAAAGAATACCATAATGCTTTCGAGGGAGGCTATATAGACCATGTAAATAGAGTAGTTGAAGCATCTCTTAAAATGTATGATGTATGGGCAGAATTTGAAATGGATAGGTCTACATTCACCATTGAAGAATTAGTATTCTCAGCTATAAACCATGATTTAGGTAAAATGGGTGATTCAGAACATGAATCTTACATCCCACAAACCGACCAATGGAGAAAAGATAAATTAGGTGAAGATTACATGCATAATAAAAAGATTGCATTTGCATCTGTTCCAGACCGAGGTTTATTTTTACTTCAAGAACATGGTATTAGATATACTTTCAATGAAATGGTTGCTATTCAAACACATGATGGTTTATACGACCCAGCAAATGAGAAATATTTAAAATCATATATGCCAGAAACCAAACCAAGAACTTCATTACCTTTTATCTTACACCAAGCAGATATGATGGCAGCTAGAATAGAGTTTGAAAAAGAATGGTTACCAAAATTTCAAGGTTCAACACCAAATGAACCAAAAGTCAAAAAGTTAGATGTAAAATCCAAAGCGCTTGGTTCAATAAAGAGTGAAGGCCTAAAAAATATGTTAAATAGTTTATGATTGAAATAATAACAATATCAATAATATCAATACTATCAGTATTAGTAATAATCTTTGGATTTACTACCTTTAATTTATTACGTAAGAACGAAAAACAAGAAGACATATTAGCAGAATACCTTAATTACTTAGATAGACTTTCTAAAGTAATAGAACTTTCAGAGAAAAAATTAGATGAAATAGATAAATCCGGAGCATTTAAGTCAGATGATGAGGTTGGATTCTTTTTCAAATCCGTAACTCAATTACAAGATATCTTAAATGATTTCAAGTTAAAAAGACTAAAATGATTACCGTGGCTAAAAAAAGACGACCTAAAAGTAAGAACTACTTTACAAAAGATACTGAAAAAGCGATTGTTAGATATAACAATGAACCAGACTCAAAAATTAGAAGTAATATCTATAGAAATGAAATACATTATGCTTTTTTCAAACTAACAGAAAACATAATACATACCTTTAAATTCTATTATACAGAAGTAGATAAAATAGAACACTTACAACATGAAGTAATAACATTCTTACTCTCTAAAATCCATTTATTCAATCCAGAAAATGGAGCTAAAGCATATTCTTATTTTGGTACTATAACTAAAAATTGGTTAATTATATATAATACAAAGAACTACAAAAAACGTGTTCAAACCGCACCTGTAGATGAATTATTTAAAGATGATAACTACTCATATCAAATGGGTGAAGAAAAAGAAAAAGATAGATTATCTATTTTTATAGACGCATATGTAAAATATGTAGAAGATAGATTTAATACTTTTTTTCCTAAAGGTAATGATGCTCAAGTAGCAGATGCTATATTAGAATTATTTAGAAAAAGAGAAAATCTAGAAATATTTAATAAAAAAGCCTTATACATCTATATTAGAGAAATAATGGCTAGCCACGGTTTAGAAGTTAAAACCCCTAAAATAACTAAAATAGCTACTAGATTGTATAAATTATTTAAAGGTAGTTATATTTTTTATCTAGAAACAGGTTACATAGACTTCAAAAAATCTTAATTAATCATATTTATACAGGAACTAAACGTATAACTATGAGTCATTTAGATAAAAAAGTATTCGGTAAAAAATCATACTCGGATTTACTTAAAGAAATTTACGATAACCAAAAGAAGAAAGAAACACAAATTAGCGCATTAATCAATGAGCTTAAACCATTAATCAGCGATATAGGTGATGCTACAATGATTGTGCCACTTATTAAAGAATACATGGAACTTGGCATTAAGAACGATGAAGCGCTTATAAAAGTAGCAACAATATTCCAACGTATTTTCGCAAACGAAGGTACAGAAGAAAATGGGTTTGGTATATCTGAACAAGAAAAAGAACAACTATTAACTGAAATCCAAAATCTACAATTACCACCTAAAAAAGAAGAATAATTATGGGAGAAATGTTTGGGGGTAAAGGTAGTAAAGGTAATAAAAATGGAAACAGTCCAAGTAACGGAGCTGGTATATTTAAGGAAAATTTTGAATCTAGCTTTAACACAAAGATTCAAATAGGTAAAGTAACTGATATTATATTAAACACACAACACCCTAAATACGTAGAAAAAGGATACTGGGGTAGTATAGGAACAATATTCTACGCAGCTAATGGTGAAAACACTTCAGATGAACAATTCGCTAAACCTTACTTTTCCAACATTTCCTCTTTTCCTTTAATTAACGAATATGTTTTACTTTTTAACCTCCCTGATATTTTTAATACTACAAATAAAGGAAAAAATTTATTTTATTACCTCCCGGCTATTAATTTATTTAACAACCCTCACATAAACCCACTACCAACAAAATCATATAATATTTCACTAGAAGGTGATAATTTTGGAAAAGAAACAACAGTAAAATCATCCCCCAATTACGAATTTAATAGTCCCTTAAATCCTTCACAAAAAACATTTATTGAACAAGATGAACTTTCAACACCACTTTTACCATTTGCAGGAGATAACATATACCAAGGCAGATTTGGCAATGCTATAAGATTAGGGAGTACTGCTAGACCCTTAATAGGTAAAATTACACCATCCAATAATTGGTCTAATGTAGGAGATAATGGTTCTCCTATAACAATTATATCAAACGGTCAAAATGAAAATGGATTTGATTGGGTAACTGAAAATATAAATAAAAATGATTCATCCATCTATTTAACTTCAACACAAACCATTCCTCTTGAAGCCTCAATTAGAAGATATAATTCTTATTCAGTTAATGAACAAACTCCTACATCCCCACTAAGTTATCAAGGAAAACAAATAATAATTAATTCTGGAAGATTAGTATTTAATTCTACGGATAACCACATTTTATTAAGTTCTCAAAAAACAATTAGTTTTGGAGCCCAAAAAGGTTTTAATTTTGATACTCCTTCTAATTTTGTTGTAGATGCTGGTACTAGTATTAAATTAGGTGGTAAGACTGCAAGCCAACCTTTAATTAAAGGTCATGAGTTATATGATGTTTTATTCAACCTAATAACTGCACTATCACAAACTATAAGTATTATGGCTTTAGACACAGTATGGCCAGGTGGAAATCCTGTTGCTGACATAGGTAAAGGACAAGCAGCAGATTCTACAAATGAAATTTTAAAACTATTACTAGAAGATCTAGAAAATATTAAATCAACAAAAGTATTTACTTTATAATGGCGACTATAGTAACAATCATAGGTAAAGTAGTTGAAAGTATAGATGAAACTGAAGGAATTCCATTAGTTAATTGTAAAATTCTACCTAACCCAGGTATTGTTGGGTTTGCGGCTAATGTAAATGGTGATATTAATGCTCCTCATGTTTTAACTATAGGTTCTACTTATAGTTTTACTTTTACATCTGTTGGTTATACTTCTAAAACAATATCTAAAACCATTACTAATAATATTTTAGATTTTGGAACTATTAAATTAGAAGAATCAAATGAAACTTTAGATGAATTTGAAGTTGTTGTTAAAAATCCATGTGATGATGGGATTATGGGTGAATACATCGTAGTTAAAGGTGATAATTTATCGAAAATCTCCCGAAATTACCCAATAGATGGTGTTAGTGAAAAACAAAGGGTTGATCAAATATACAAAGCAAATCCATTTTTAAAAGGAAGAAGAATTGAATCTAATGATAGAACATATTTTCATGGTTTTAATTATTTACAAGATAAAAATTTATTATTTCCAGGAGATGTATTAAATATCCCATGTGTAGGAACACCATTGAAAAATTTTGATTTAATTGGGATGGTTATAGATAAAGAAACTAATGACCCTATTGAAGGAGCAACTGTAAAAACCAATGTCAAAAAACCAGGTAAATCTGAATCTACAACTACAGATGTAGATGGAAAATTCCAATTAAATGGAACATATGTTCCAGTTGTTGCCCTTCAAAGACCATTAATAGTAGAGGGTTCAAAAGGTGATGCTGTTAGAGATTTACAAGAAATATTAGCTATAAAAGTAGATGGTGATTTTGGACCAAATACAAAATCATCTGTTGAAACTTTTCAAGGTCAAAAGGGACTTAAAGTTGATGGTAAAGTAGGAGAAAAAACCTGGATAATTTTAGATAACTTGGGAAATGAAAATAAAAAAACTTTTTTATTTGATGTTATAGCTTCTAAAATATTGTATTCTACAGAAAGATACTCTCCTTTTAATTTAGATGAAAGTATTAAAGATGTTGAAATAATCATACCTTTAGAAAATCAAAAAGTTTCCGTTAAAAAAGCAATAATAGAGCAAATAGTTATTCCCCCTCCTGTAATAAAAGGAATAGAAATAGCACAAAAATTAAAAGACCCAGAATCTTTTGCTATCAAAGACTTGGGTAACCAAATTATAGATAGAATCCGCCAGTCTTTAATTCCACAGGTTTTACAATTAATAGCACAGTTTGGAATAGGAAAAGCTCAAGAAGCTTTAGGGAAAAAAATAGATGAATTAAATACAACTTGTCCCACAAATTTAGATGATTTAAATAAAATAATAAGAATAAAGAATGATTTAACTAGAATATTACAAAATATATTTAATACTTTAAATGCTATTAAAATTGGTATTGATTTTACTGATAAATCTGTAACAATAGGTCAAGTAGTATTAGATTTATTAAAAACTGTAGTTGCTTCATTCCCAATAGCAGGATTAGGAGCTCCAGACCCTTCAAAAGGATTACTAGCCCCAGGTGGAATTATAGATAAAATAGATAAACTTTTAAAAAAATTAAAAGTAGTAACTTCAGGATTATTAATGATTTTAACATTAATAACAACTATGTTAGCAAAACTTTTAACATTTTTAAGTTTATTAGATGCTTTAATTCAAAAATGTCATATTGAAGGGGCTCTACCTAACGAACAAGTTCCTACAATACTATTCCCTCCAGGAACAGAAAAAGAATCAAATAACCTTCCAATTGTAAATGGTTTTACTTTAGATACTGAAGTAGAAACAACACAATCCACAATAAAAAGAAAAAGAGGAATAGCAAAATCACCTAGTGGTGTAGTAATGTTAAAAGGAGAATGGTCATTCTCATCTAATGATCAGATACTAATGGACGAATTAACTTTTTACATTAAACAAAATAATTTAAAAGCAGATTAATTTAATATTTATAACAAACACAATAATGAAAACCGAAGCACTTAAAAGAATAATTAAAGAAGCCGTTAGAGAGGCTATACAAGAGGAGCTAAAGGAAGTTTTACTAGAAGCAGTTAAAGCACCTAAAGCTGTAGTTACACAACCAATACAAGAAAGTATTTCATCAACTACACACGCACCTGTAACACAAACACCTAAAAAATCATTAGCTGAACAAAGACAATCATATTTAGATATTATAGGTGAAACAGGGTTAAACTTAAATAGCTCACACGCTCAAGGGTTTGGTAATAAACCATTTAACCCTCAAAATGGTGGAAATACAACCTCCCCTAATGGACAACTACCAGATGGAGAAGTTAATATGGATCAAATAATGGGATTAATGACTAAATAATGGCATTTGGAGCACGAAAAATATTTCCTATAGACTTTAATAAAAGTGCTGCTGTAGGGGTAGATTTACCTTTTTCTGCCCCTGGAGTATTCTACCAAAACTATACTACAGCCGCAGCTATTAAAAATAACCTAATAAATTATTTTTTAACTAACCCAGGTGAACGTCCCTTAAATCCTACATTTGGAGGAGGGTTAAGATCATTTATATTTGAACAAATAACAGAGGATAATATAGATTTCTTACAAGAAACAATAGAAAGTGATATTGGATTATTTTTTCCTAATATATCAATATTAAGTTTAAATTTAAATACTATAGAAGATACACATACTATAAATGCAGTATTAGAATATTCAGTTAACCAAACTAATATTACAGATACCTTACAAATGAATTTTCAATAATGGCCAAGTTAAAAAGAGATATAAAATACATAAATAGAGATTTTTCAGATATAAGATCTAAATTAATAGAATATTCCAAAACATATTTTCCTAATACTTACAATGACTTTTCACCAGCATCACCTGGAATGATGTTTATGGAACAAGCAGCTTATGTAGGTGATGTAATGTCATTTTATTTAGATAATCAACTACAAGAAACATTTACACAATTTGCTAGACAAACAAATAACTTATATGAGCTAGCTTATATGTTTGGATATAAACCTAAAGCAACAGGAGCAGCTCAAGCTACTATGGAATTATACCAACAAATTCCTTCAAAGCAAGTAGGTGGAAATTTTGTTCCTGATTTTGATTATGCTGTAACTATAGAAGAAAACACTACTATAACCTCTAATTTAAACGAAGAAGCAACTTTTATAATAGAAGACAAATGTGATTTTTCAGTTTCAAGTTCTTTAGACCCTACTGAAATATCAATTTATCAAATAGCAAATAGTTCTCCACAATATTATTTATTAAAAAAGACAAGAAATGCTATTTCTTCTAACATTCAACAAAAGTCATTTAGCTTTGGGAATTTTGAGCAATTTCCAACTGTTAATATTAACACAGGTAATATAATTGGCATTTTAGATATAAAAGACTCAGACGGTAATATATGGTATGAAGTAGATTATTTAGGACAAGAAATGGTTTATGATAGTATTAAAAATACTAATGTAAATGACCCAAACTACTACTTAGATAATAATAATGCCCCCTTTCTACTACAATTAAAAAAAGTACAAAGAAGATTTACTACAAGGTTAACATCAGAAACAAATTTACAAATACAATTTGGTTCAGGAAACGCAGCTGATACAGATGAATTAATAACCCCAAACCCAAATAATATAGGTATAGGTTTACCATTTGAACAAGATAAACTTACGACTGCATATTCCCCAACAAACTTTTTATTTACTAATACTTATGGTATAGCACCTTCAAATACAACTTTAACAGTAAGATATTTAACTGGTGGTGGTGTTGAATCTAATGTTCCTGCTAATGATTTACAAGGAGTTAGTAATGTTAATACTAAATTCAATCTATCTAACTTAGACGAAAATATAGCTAATTATATATTTGGAACTGTAGCAGGTACTAACCCAGCAGCAGCAGATGGAGGACAAGCAGGAGATACAGATGAAGAAATTAGACAAAATACTTTAATGCAAATAGCATCCCAGCAAAGATCAGTTACATTAGATGATTATATGGTTAGAGCTATGAGTATGCCCCCTAAATTTGGATCTGTAGCTAAAGCTTATGTTGAAAAACCAACATTAGATAACCAAGTATCTACAGTTGAAACTTTGTGTATGTATATTTTATCCCAAAATACTGAAAACCAACTTGTAGATTCTTCAAATGCACTAAAGAAAAACCTAAGAACTTATTTATCTCAAAATAAAATGATAGGTGATAGTATTGAAATAAAAGATGCTTATGTTATTAATATAGCTGTTGATTTTGAAATTATAGTTTTACCTAACTTTATTAATAGCCAAGTAATACTAGCTTGTATTAATTCATTACAAGAATATTTTAGTAGAGATAAATGGCAAATAAACCAACCAATCATTACAAGTGATTTATTTGTTAGATTAGATAGAATAGAAGGAGTACAAACTGTAAAAGATATTAAATTTTCAAATAAAGTAGGAGCCTCTTTAGGATACTCTCAATATGCCTATGATATGTCATCGGCTACATTAAACAGAGTAATTTATCCTAGTTTAGATCCAAGTATATTTGAAGTAAGGTTTCCAAATGATGATATAAAAGGTAGAGTAGTACCTTTATAAAAAAATAAAATATGAGTTTAAGAAATAAAAAATCTAAATACAGCCCCGTTGTTAGAACTAATGCTTCTAATATCCCAGGAGGGAGATATGTTAATGTAAAAGCAAATAACTTATATGACAGCGAGTATTCAATTGGAGGACCTATAAAGGATTTAGATGGAAAAATTGTAGATAATACTTTAAATCAATGGAGAGATAAAAATCCTTATACTTCTCAATTTGACCAACCTTTTAACTTAGATGAATACTACAGAAAAAACCCAGTTAAAGATTCTGCCATTAAAAATAAAATACAAAATAAAATTAATAAAGTAGAGGATAAATTAGATAGTTATATAACTAATGTTAAAAAAGGGGCATCAGGTGCATTTAGTAGTATAGGTTCATTTTTTAATCAAACACCTTAAAAATTTAAAATAATGGCAATATATAAATTATTCCCAATAAAAGACGCAAGTATTTATTCATTCTATCCTTTTATGAATTCAGGGATAGATGCTGTTAATCAAATTTCTAATTTAAATATTTCTGTAGACACTAGCCCCCAAGTAGCAAGAATTATAACAGAATTTTCCCAAGAAGAAATTGAAGACACTATTAACAATTTAATATCAGGCTCCCAATGGACTGCTAATTTTAGACAATTTATAGCAACTGCTCAAGGTATAGTTGAATCTATGTTTGTAGAAGTTTACCCCGCAGGTTCATATTGGTGGAATGGCTCAGGAATGTATTTAGATGTTCCTATGACTACAGATGGATGTTCATGGATTACCCCAGCTTTTGAAGGTTCAAATTTAAGATGGCCCTTAAGTGGTAGTGACGCTGCAGGGATATTAGTAACAGGTTCATATAACCCAAATTACTCTCCACCAGGAGGGGGAACATGGTATCCTAGTTTTGTTGTGTCACAGTCATTTGATACTAGAAGTGATAAAGACTTAGATGTAGAAGTTAAAACTGTAGTAGAAAAATGGTATAGTAGTTCTATAGCATACCCTTCAACAGCATCTTTACCTAATTATGGTTTTTTAACCAAATTTGAAAGCCAAGCAGAATTTAATAGTAATCCTCAGGTCCAACCTGTAATGCAGTTTTATAGTGTTGATACTAATACTATATATCCACCACAATTAGAATTTAAATGGGTAGACTACCAGACGATATTAACAGGTTCTGCAACGGGAAGTATATTACAAACTACTAATATAGTATCTTCATTAGCAGAAAACCCAGGTAAATTTACACCTCAAGGAGTAAATAGGTTTAGGTTTAATGTAGCACCTAAATATCCACCTAGGGTTTGGACTACATCATCTTTATATACATCTGTAAATTATTTACCAACAGAATCATATTATGGTGTAAAAGATTTGGATACCAACGAATTTGTTGTAGATTTCGACGAAACATATACAAAATTAAGTTCAGATAATCAAGGTAATTATTTTGATTTATATATGAATGGGTTAGAACCAGAAAGATATTACAAAATTTTAGTTAAAACTAAATTAAAGGGATCAACGATGATATTAGATGACAATTATTATTTTAAAATAGTTAATACATTATAATGCCAAATATACAACTAAATAAAGACGTATTTAATAAAAACTCTTATACTAAAGTAATTGATACTAAGTTTAAAGAATTAGGAGTAAAAACTATTCAAGAACAAATATCAGACCAACCATCGGTTAAAGAATTTTTTAATATGTACAATCAATTATTTTTTCAAATAAATGAAGTAGGTCCTGAATCCCATGAATATTTAGTTAAAACAAGTGGTGAATATATTAATTTCAATGCAGAAAATGATATAGTTGTTTTATTACAAGCCGAAATAGCTGCATTAAGAGAACAATTATTAGATTCTCAAAGAGAAGTAGCAAGTTTTGCTGTATCGATTCCTAATGCTCCTAATATTACAATTCCTGAAATACCAGAAGAACCAGAACCTATTATAATTCCACCTGTAGAAATAGAAAATACTCCACAACCCCAACCACCATCACCACCAGCAACAATATCCCCAACACAAAGGGTAAGAAATGATTTTAGTAAATATCCAAGATCTAGTAAAAATAAAAGAGCAAAAAGACTTAATTTAAGTAAAGATTTTATTAAAAAGATAAAAAAACAATATAACTTATAATGGCTACTCCAGTATCAGCAGATAAATATCAGTTTCAATTTTACAAACAATCAGACTCAGGTTTAATACCTCAAGTTGATATTGATACTACCTTAACAGGCTCTAGTTTTATAGAATTTAGTATTTATACTTTAAATGATGAATTAGTATTTTTTAATAGCAGTTATAAAAGATATACAGTTTTAGATGATAGCCCTTCATCTGGAGAAGGAATATCTCAATTTGATATTGAACCAGATATAGATGTTCAAACTCAGGGTTATGATAGTGGTGAATATGTAGCTTATTATAATTTTGTAACAAACAGAATAGGTTCCCAATTCCAACAGCTTTATATATCTGAAATCTCCTCAGATAGAACAGAACTTAGATTAGAAAGTACTACTTTATCTAACTTTGATATTGAAGACCAAACTGATGATTTTATAGACTTTAGAGAAGAAAATATTTATTTTACTGATTTTCAATTAAATTTTAGTAATAATCAATTAGTTATAGCTAATAATATTAGATTAGATGAAGAAGATGAAAACAACCCATCAATTTTAATTAAGTTATACGAACCTTTACCTCCTCAATTTCAACTACAATCCCAACTTTATGTAGTTACTACATTTGCAAATCCTGAGGCTTTCGCAGTAAATTATATACCTCAAGTCCAAAGTTTTATAGATTCTTTTCCCCTACAAGGTCCTAATTTTAATATTCCAATTAAGGGTGAAGTCAATAATTCATCATTAAATCTATCAGAAAATGATATTTTATTAGGAGGCTCAACAGGATCTTATAACCAATTACAAGGATTATTATCTCAATCTTCTATTAATATAAGTATAGACTATAGTGATTATAATGAATTCATCCATTTTAGCTCAGCCCAAACTCGTTTAGAAAATTTTTATTACAAAGCAAGTTTACTAGAACAATACTCAGGCTCAGTATATGAATTACAATCAACTTCTGGTTCATCTTCATCTATTACTTTATTTGAAAATAAAATAAGTTCTATTGTTACTAATTTTGATAATTATGACAAGTTTTTATACTACCAATCAGGTTCTAAATCTTGGCCTAAAACAAATTCAACTGAACCTTATGAATTAGCTGGAACGGGAAGTATAGAAGTTTTACAATGGTATGGGAGTTTAATTGAATCTAATGCTTATTATGGAGGTCAATTATATAATGCCTGGTTTTTTGATAACCAAAACCCAGACCAATTATTAAAATCCATACCTGAATATTTAAGGGAAGACCAAGATAATCAACCTTATGAATTATTTGTTGATATGGTTGCTCAATATTATGATAATGTTTGGATATATACTAAAGATGTTTCTCAAAAGTATAATGCTGATAATAGGTTAGATTTTGGTATTTCTAAAGATTTAGTATCTGATGCTATAAAAGATTTTAGTTTAAAATTATATCAAAACAACTTTTCTAACCAAGAACTATATACAGCATTTTTAGGTATTACCCCAAGTGGTTCTTTATTTCCTTTCCCAGAAATATCCCAAACTCTCCCGGTGCCCACAGGAATGGAATTTGTAAACACATTAATATCAGCATCAAATGATGTTATATCAATGGATGATACTAATAAATCTTTATATAAGAGAATATACCATAACATACCATATCTGCTCAAATCAAAAGGAACAACTGCTGGATTACGAGCGTTGATAACCTCATATGGTATACCTGATACGATACTAAAAATATCTGAATTCGGTGGTAAAGATAAAGTAAATGCTAATGATTGGGATTTATATTCTAATAATTTTAATTATGCCCTAGAAGTAGGTCCAGGGGTAAATTACATAAGTAGTTCTTTTGTAACTGATTCAGATTGGAATGCTACATTTAGAAAACCCCAGACGGTAGAATTTAGATTTAAACCTGAAAAATTAACAACTACATCTTCCCCATATGGGTTAACTAATTTATCCCAATCCCTATTTACATTAGAGTACGGAGCAGGGGGACCTCAATATTTAGATATAGTTTTAGAATATTCAGGGTCTGGTTTATCTACAGGTTCTTATTTAGGCGCACCTAAAGATCCAAACTACCAATATGGAAATTTAAAATTAATTCCCAATACAGGAGGACCTGAAACATCTGCAAGTATATCACTTCCATTTTTTAACGGTGATTGGTGGTCAGTAATGTTAACCTCTGATTTATCTACGGGACTAACACTTTCTACGGGTAATAAAATATATAATGGAAATGATGGTACTTCTTTAGGATTTTATGATACTGCTTCTATTATAGCAGGTAATCCTTGGTCAAACTCAAATAAATCATATTTTTCTAAATCATCCCTTTACCCTGGATTTTCAGGTTCTCTTCAAGAAGTAAGGTATTACAAACCTATAATAAGCCAAAGTGTATTTAAAGATTACATAATGAATCCCTTATCTTTTGAAGGTAATGGAGTTAATAGTGCACCTGACCAATTAATATTTAGAGCAGCTTTAGGAAGTGAATTAGATATTACTACTAGTTCTTCAATCCACCCTAAGGCAACTGGTTCTTGGGCCATTACTTCTTCCTTTAATAAAAGTAATAGTTTTTATTTTAATAGACCTCCTCAATACACATCTAATACAGAATATTTCTTTCAAGACCAACCAGCAGCAGGTATAAAAAATAGAATCACAGATAAAATTAGATGGGAAAATAATGTATTACCTGGAAATACTTTATCACAATATAAAAAAATAGCCCAAACAACAGAAGCAAGTGCATCATATTCTGAAAATATAAATTATTTAGAAGTAGCATTTTCTCCTCAAAATCAAATTAATGACGATATTATAGGACAAATAGGCCATTTTAATATTGGTGATTATATAGGTGACCCTAGACAAAGATCATCTAGGTCTATAATTTACCCCGATTTAAACAATTTAAGTGAAGATTACTTTAAAAAATATATTAAACAATATGATTTAGTAGATTTTGTTAGATTAATAAAATTCTTTGACAATTCATTATTTAAAATGATAAAAGACTTTGTTCCTGCAAGAACAAGTTTAGCATCAGGTTTAGTAATAAAACAACATTTATTAGAAAGAGATAAATACCCTCACCCACAAATGTCTTATACTAAAGAAGACTTAAGTGGTTGTATTAAAACTCACCATATATGGAATACTGCTTCTCAAGAAACAGAAATATCTTGTTCTAGAATAGTAACAGCAGAAGGTGGACCAGCAGGAATGTTTAATCCTTTTAATAATAATTATTTTACTACAACTACTACTTCTTCCCAAACAACAGAATTTAGATACTCAGGAAGTTTAGGACTTATTAATGCTCCTATAGAATTAACAAATTATATAGATTTTCCTTCATTTGCACCTTCTACTAATGCCCCCAATTTAGAATGGTTTAATAGGTTTGTTACTGCTTCTTATATTGAGGATCCTAATTTATGGGTAACTATTTCCCCCACTCAAGCAAACCAAGGAGCTTTTTACTCAGGCTCTAATTATGTGCCTGTTAAAGTCGCTAAAGTTTCAAGTATTAACTTAGGTGCAGGAAGAGTTGTATTAGCTTCAGGATACACAATATCTGCAGAGGCGGTTATAGCAGAAAATGCAACTTTTCTTACTGCCTCAATATCTAATGCTACAACCTTTGCATCTTCTTCTACAAGTATTATAACTGAAACAACTTATACATTTTCAACACCTCCTCAATTTAATATTACTCAAAGTTGGGAAGTTACAGAACCTACTTTATCAGGCTCTATTACTTACACACATGATTCACAAGATGAATTTTACAATGGTGAATTAAGTGGTTCAGAAATACTGGTAACTAATGGAGAATTAAATGAAGAAATTGGATGGGCCAAAAATCCTTCGTATGCTACATTGCCCTATAGATTAAGAGTTTATAGTAGTGCAAGTTATAATGAGGATGATTTTAATTCTTTAAATAATGACCCTATAGATGGGTTTATATCAATTTATAATAATTTCGAATAATGGCAATATCTCCTACATCAGGCCAATGGTTTACAACTTCCGGTTTTACAGAAACTACTACTACAGTAGAAATGCAGTACTATGAAGCTACTGGTACAACAGGTAATACCCCTATATACAATCAATTTCAACAAAAACAAACAGGAACTAGTACTTGGATTGATGCTACCATTCAAAATCCAGGTCCTACTGCACCTAATGAAAAAGTAAATGCGGGGAACGTTATTAATAGTGTAACTTATACAGGTTTATCATTTAATACTCAATATGACTTTAGATTTAGATATAGAGATAGTACTCTTCCAACTAATAATGTTTCAGGATATTCTTCAGTAAGAACAACCACAACCCTTACCCCAACTGACACTAACCCCCCAGATAACCCTACTAATTTAACTACAGGAACCATAACAGAAAACGATATCCAATTAAATTGGGATGGTTCTAATGATGCTATATATGGAACAACAGGGTTAAGATATTATATTGAATTTAGAACTTTTGGAGTTGGTTCATTTGTTCCAAATACTAACCCTTCAAATTTTTATCTTCATACTGGAAATGCTTATAGTGCACAAACTGCAACTGTAACAGGACTTTCTCCTTTTACTCAATATGAATTTAGAGTTTTTGCCCAAGATCCAGCTGGTAATGATTCTGGATTTACCAATACAGTATCTCCAACAACAGCAGATACAACAGACCCAACAGCACCTACAAACTTAAATGCATCAGGTACTACTTCAACTACAACTAATTTATCTTGGACAGCAGCTACTGATAATGTAGGAGTTACTGCTTATAAAATTTACCAAAATGGATTATCATTACTTAACATTCCGGCATCATCAACCCCTGCATACACTGTAACTGGGTTAACTGCTAATACAAATTATAGTTTTTATGTAAGTGCATTTGATGCTGCTAATAATGAATCAATTCTTAGTAATACTATTAGTGTTTTAACTAATAATCTCCCAGCTCCAACACCAACAGGTTCAGGAACAACTGATAATTTAACTTACATTAAAATACCAAAACTTGATGCTAATGGAAACGATAATAGTACCACTTTATCTCAATTAACATTTTTATCAATTCCATCAAGTAATGGTGATAAAGCTACTTTTAATGTTATTGGTATAAGTGAATCCTCTCATTTTTACACATATACAGCTACTCCCACCTCAGGATCTAAAATAGATAATAGTGCAACTGGATCTATACAGTATGGATATACCGAAAACTTAACTTCATCTATAGCCTCCACAAAATTAGGATTTCTATCTAATACCCCTGTAAACTTATGTAGTGGAACAACAACAATCCTAAATTCTAATAGAGCTACCCAACGTATAAACCAGGGAATTAACTTTGGAGCTAGGATGAATACTTTACAACAAAAACCCATTCAAATAACTGCAAATATTGATATCACTACAACAAACACAATAAACGATTATTATATAGGAATATTTTCTGCTAGTTTTTCTGGAAACTCTAGAAATGGGTTAGGTTTAATCACTTCATCCCTTGCATTTCAAGGTAATAACAATATTACACTTACAACTGAAGCTTTTATCCCTGTAAATCAATATGTTTTTGCTGGTTGGTTTAGAACTACTGGAGGTGCAACTACGTTTTCAGTTCTTGCTACAGGATCTATGATAATTAGTTCTTCTGAGACTACAGGAAATTTTAACCAATCTACATTTGAACCTTTTCTAAAATTCAAATTTCAAAACTCTGATGCTGAGGTTTTATTAAATAATGCAAACCAATACCCAACTAATAAATTTCTACAGGATTTAGATTATTCTACTTCTACAACCGTAGCAGTAAATTATCCTCAAATATTATTAGGATCAGCATCTAAGGGAACAGTTCCTAGATCATATTATACTTCATTATCCTCACTTATACCTAAGTATATTGGAGCTAAAAACCAATCTAGTGATTTTAATGTATATAACCCTTTAGCTGGAAGAACTGATTTTGGAAACCCAATTAATATAGGAACATTTGGTCAATTACCTTCAGTTGATTCTAAAGATAATACTATAGTTGAATTTGATTGGGCGGGTGCAACATCCCCCGAAATACCATTTGGAGGTAGTTTTAAATTAGCAAACTTAATATTAGAAGTAAGTGATATTTCATCTGTTAGAAGCGTAAACCCAGGAACTAATATACTAAACCAAACAATTTATAATTATATTTGGAGTGGAAGTGATACAACCTACAATGCATCTGCATCTTTTACAGAAGAAAGAGATGATTATTATAATGTATTAAATAATAGCTATCCTGTAGGATCACAATTAGTGCCTATTCAATATGCTTCAACAGGAACTCCAATTTTACCTAAAGTTGCCGAAATAATAGAAACAACTATAGAATCCCCATCAACATCTATTTATGGAGGTAGTGGTTCTTATGAAAGGTATGATGCTTTTCAAGACTATCAAAACTATTTTATATGGCAAACAGATGATAATTTTTTAACAATCCAAAAAACAATTAGTGGAAACGTAGGATTTGATGCATACCCTCGATTTACAGTGTTTGGGACTGATTATTCAACTTCTACTAGTGAACCTGTTTTAAACCTACAGGGTGGTACCAATAATTTTGAAAGTTCATTTTTATTTGAAATAAATAACAAATTAATCCAAGGAGAAAGATGGTTTATCACTTTATTTAATAATTTTGAATTTCCTGTAAATGTAGATAATCCAAATCAAGTTTTTAGAAGAATAACAGATGGAGCAAATCCTCCTTTAAATTCAATAGGAGTATTTGAAATAAAAGGAATTACATTTAGTGGTGGAGGTAACCCCACAGTTGGAACATCTGTTACTTCTGGTGGGGATGGTTCTGGTAATATTAAAATAATGTTTGACCCTAAAACAACAAACACATCAGGTTTTGCTTTATTTGCAGGAAGAAAAGTTCCGGCATCTACAGGAAACATTACAAATTTAGGATTTTTAATATGGAAATCTTCTAAAAATTACCAAGAGGTATCAACTATAGTTAATAAAAATACTTCACAAGTAACAGCTGGAGGATTTATGTCAACAACAACAACAGATTTAAACACAAACAATTTTAATTCTATTACAAGACAATTTGGAAATAACACATCAAATTAAAAATAATTTGGATTAGAAACAAATAATACACATATTTATAACATATAATTAAACACAAATGGGATATTTAAACAATCAAGTAGTAACAGTTGATGCCATCTTAACAACAAAAGGTAGAGAATTGTTAGCAAAAAATGATGGTTCTTTTAGAATAACACAATTTGCACTCGCAGATGATGAAATAGATTATACACTTTATAATCCTCAAAACCAAAATGGTTCTTCTTTTTATGGAGAAGCAATAGATGGTATGCCTTTATTAGAAGCATTCCCAGATCAAAATCAAATAATGAAATATAAACTAGCTACTTTACCAAGAGGTACAGCAGTTCTTCCTGTATTAGATTTAGGTTTTGCATCTATAACTTTAAGACAAGGAGCTTCATTATCTATAACACCTCAAACATTAAATTATCTAGGTAATGCAACAGCTTTTGAAACAGCAGGATACACAGCTACAATAGCAGATGTTAGAACAATGGCTACTTTTAACGGAATAGGAATTCAAAGTCAAGCTGCAACAGCTCAAAATGCTACTTCAACACAAACATTAGGAACAAATGTATCATCCACAGTAATAGGATCTCAAGTTAATTTAAGAGCAACCACAGTAAATACTTTATTTGGTTCAAATACTCAATTATTTACAACATTAACAGTAGTAGGTTTAGATAGTGGAGCTAGAATAACAATTCCATTAACTATTACTAAAACAACAACAAATTAATAAAATATGGGATTTAAAAGATTAGACGCCGAAGATTTTGTAGTTAGTGCTGATGCAGTACAGTCTACAGCATGGTCAACAGGAACACCAACATTAACAACATTTTATACTTCTTCAAACCAAGCAGGAAGTACTTCAGCAAATTTTTATATTAGTGTTTTTCAAGAAACACCAACAGCTGATGCAGCTGAAGTTCAATTTGATATAGCATATGGAAATGTTTTAGGTAGTGGTAGTATTGCTTATGATACTCAATATCCAAGATTATCACCCTCATCAACTATATATGGTCAATATAGATCAATGGTTTTAGAAGATGAAAACTCTAGATTTTCATATGGAGATGGAACTAATATTAATGAACCTGTTGATTTTTGGGTTTTATCTATAGATAGAGCAAGATATAAAGAAAAAATGTACCCTGGTACTTTTAATTTAAAGTTAGAAGTAGGAGGTCAAAGTGTTGAATTAACAGATAATTCAAATGATGTTCTAACCCAAACCTTTATAGGTTCAACAAGAGTATTCCAAATAGTATCTGGTTCAAATGGATCAGCAGCTAATGGAAATGGATATTACACAAACTCAGGTTCTTATGGTTTATTTCTTCCAGAAATGGGTACAATATTATTAAACCCAGATGCTTTATCTGCAGAAATAGGTTTATCTCCCGTAAGAGGAAGTGCTACAGATGTTGATACAAACTATAGTTCTATGTTTAATGCAATTTCAACCGGTGCTTCTTTTACATTAAATGCTGAAGAAACTATTACATCTGATTACGTATTTATTAGAGCAAGAAATTCAGAATTTAATTATTCAACCAACCCATCATTTATATCAGGTTCAACAGGGGAAGTAATATATGATACTTTTATTAATAACCCTCAAGTATATGCTACTACCGTAGGAATGTATAATGATGCAAATGAATTAGTAGCAGTAGCAAAACTTTCAAGACCTTTACTTAAAGATTTTACAAAAGAATCCTTAATAAGAGTTAAACTAGATTTTTAAAATGAATGAGTGTTTACAAGTCATTAACTACATCAGACGTTTTAGTAACCCCATTTAAAGTAAATAAATCTTTTTCTTTTACTGGAGGGAATGCACTTACAGGCTCAAATGTAGGTATAGATAGGTTTTTAGGAAAAAATATTCCTTACACATCAGGTTCACAAGTAACAGGCAATATTACAAGTCAATCTCAAGCTTTAATATACCAATCAGCTAAACAATTATATTATTCAAATTTTATATCAGGTAGTAATGGTTCACCTGTTACTACTGCTTCTTTTAATACTGATGGTACTATAACTTCTACAAATGGAGCTTACCAACCTATGTATGAAAATTTCCTCCAATCTACATATACTGCAAGTAGATATTTTCCAACAGGCTCAGGAGATAATATCAGTATAATATCCATCCCATCTAATTTATTTGGAGAATACATTAAACCTGGAAGTTTTGAATTTACATATTTGCAAAATGCTAGCATTATCACTTTAACAGATAATGGTGAAGGTAAAATTATATCGGGTTCTCAAAAAGTAGGAGATATAATTTATGGACAGGGCAATATTATACTTACAGATAATATTTCAATTGTCCACTCACCAGTAACAAATACAAACAACGTAACTTGTTCTTTTCAAAGCACAGTAACTATATTTGAATCACAATATAAATGTACTTTAAACCCAAATGAATTTACATACACACAAAACCCATCAGCTATTTCAGGTAGTACAAATAGTGGAATAGTATATGATTTTTTAACAGGTTCATATTTTCAACCCTACATTACAACAGTAGGATTATATAATAAAGCAAACCAATTGGTAGCAGTAGGTAAATTATCTCAGCCTTTACAAAGTTCAAATGTATCGGATACTACTATATTAGTAAATTTAGATCTCTAGTATTAACTAAAACAAATATATGGAATGGATAGGACTCAAAGGAGAACCAATATCAACAATTTCAGATTTCCCAGATAACACATTCGGATTCGTTTATAGAATAGTACATAAACCTACAGGCAAAGCCTATATAGGTAAAAAAGTACTATATTTCAATCGCAAAGTTAAATTAACTAAAAAAGATTTAGCTTTATATGAAGGTGTAGTAGGTAGGAAACCATCTTATAAACTAGTAATAAAAGAATCAAACTGGTTAGATTATTGGGGTTCAAATAAATTACTTAAAGAAGTAATGGAACTAGAACCAATAGAAAATTTCGAACGTCATATTGTTAAGACAGCACCTACCAAAAAACTATTAACCTATTACGAAACACAATATCAATTTGTACATCAAGTACTAGAAAAACCCGAAGAATATTTTAACGATAACATTTTAGGTAAGTTTTTCACAAAGGATTTTGATATATAAACCAACATTCGTATATTGTTGTTCATGATAAATGAGCTATTAGTTAATTTAGTCAATACAGTTTTAGGGGCAGGCAAAAGAACAGCAAGAGGTAATCAATCTTACCAATGTCCCTTTTGCAATCACCACAAACCAAAACTAGAAGTTAACTTTACTGAAAATAAAAAAGGCTATAATCCATGGCACTGTTGGGTATGCAGTAAAAAAGGTAAAACCATAAACACACTATTCAAACAAGCTAAAGCATCACCTGACAAATTTTCAGAACTATATAAATTAGTTAAAACTGGTAGTGAGGTAGAAGAAGTTATAGTAGAAAACATAGTAGAACTACCCAAAGAATATAAATCAATATTAGGCAATACAGATTTAAAAGCAAAACAAGCATACAATTACCTTAGAAAACGTAATCTAACAGACGATGATATTATAAAATACAATATTGGGTACTGTGGTTTTGGTAGATACACTAACATGGTTATAATACCCTCATATGATCAAAATGGTACACTAAACTACTTTACAGGTCGTTCATTCGAACAAGACCCATTTATTAAATACAGAAACCCAGAATGTTCAAGAGACATAATACCATTTGAATTATTCATAAACTGGGACTCACCATTAGTATTATGTGAAGGCCCATTTGATGCTATAGCAATAAAACGAAATGCTATACCTTTACTAGGTAAAAACATACAATCTACACTATTAAAAAGAATAGTACAATCAACTGTTAAAAAGATTTACATAGCATTAGATACTGACGCTATAAAACAAGCATTAAAACATTGCGAATATTTACTAAACCAAGGTAAAGAAGTATACCTTGTAGAATTAGATGGAAAAGATCCAAGTGATTTAGGTTTTTCCTATTTCACTAAGCTAATTCAAAACACTGAACCAATAGATCAATACGATTTAATGGAGAAGAAAATCTCATTAATATGAGTAAAAGAAACATTAAGAAAAAATACAATAGGATACTTGAAATATCCGAGGATGCTAAACAGATAACATTGCCAGACTCTAGATACTACAGAAGAAACGGTAACTATTATCCATCCATCACATACGTTTTAAGTTGTTATCCAAAAGGTAAATTTTTTCAAGACTGGCTTAAAAAAGTAGGATATAGTGCTGACTACATTGTTAGAAAAGCAGCAGATGAAGGTACTCAAGTACATGAAATGTGTGAGGATTATCTAAACGGTAAGGAATTAAATTTTCTATCAACAGCAGGTAACCCAATGTATGATCCAATGGTATGGCAAATGTTTCTAAAATTCGTAGATTTT
>TARA_B110001452_G_scaffold267097_1_pt1 | contig 21655 bp, 18 predicted proteins | sample TARA_B110001452 | Tara Oceans TARA_B110001452 (sample SAMEA4396971) | marine metagenome | biome: Polar Biome; feature: [DCM] deep chlorophyll maximum layer (ENVO:01000326); material: water (ENVO:00002006), including particulate matter (ENVO:01000060) such as... | depth 25 m
GCCATCTGCAAGTTCTTTTTCTATTTCAGATAGAGCACAATGCGGCTCCAACATCTTCATAACATCTAATTTCGAAGGTTCTGCACCATCGATTATTTCAGGAGCGATTAGTCCAAATTGAACGTTGACAAAGACAAATAAGGCCATAGAAAGGCCGATTATTGTTGCCAAATTACGCCTAATAGCCCCCATATTACAACGACAATGAGGGTACATGATAGTGATATCGCTTCACAATAGTTCAAATGAGGGAATCTTTACCGCCTATTAGAGGGGTTTTATGGCTCACATAATCATCATCGGAAGCGGCATTGCTGGATTATTTGCTGCTTTGAAGATAGCCGACTCAGGTAACGAGGTAACTGTAATCACTAAACAGAGACTCAAAGACTCATCAACAAATTGGGCTCAAGGCGGAATTGCAGGAATTCTTGATAAAACAGACATAGCAGGAATAGATTCTCACATTCAAGACACCCTAAATAGTGGGGATGGAATGTGTGATGTGAACGTCGTAAATGAAGTTATTAATCGGGCTAGTGAATGTATTCACGAATTATTAAAAATTGGAGTACGTTTTGAAAAGAACGATTCCGGGAATTTTCGATTAGCGAAGGAGGGAGGACATTCTTCAAGACGAATTCTTCACTCAAAAGACGCTACTGGGAAAGAAATTGAAAGAGCTTTAAGCAATGCAGCTAAAAAGCATCCCAATGTTAGTTTGAATCCAAATATGCTCGCAATTGATTTAATTCAAAAAGAACATCAAAATCCAAGTGCTGGGATTTCAGGAGTATGGTGTTTAAATCAAGAAACCAATAAAGTGGAAACCTTTTCGGCAGACTCAATAATTTTAGCGACGGGAGGAGTTGGTCAATTATGGACACAGACAACAAATCCAAGTGTGGCAACTGGAGATGGACTTGCCATGGCTTGGAGAGCGGGAGCGAATGTTAAAGATATGGCATTTATTCAATTTCATCCAACCGCACTATCTATCTCAAAAGACAGACCATTCTTGATAACTGAGGCTTTACGAGGAGAAGGTGGAGTCATTCTAGACAAAAGTGGACTAAAGAAATGGATAGATGATTGTGATGAATGTATTAAAAATAATATTGACTCACCATTACCGGATAAATATTCTTTCATCTTGGAATTCTCTCCACTAGGTTCAATGGCTACAAGAGATATTGTCGCCAGGTCGATAGATATAAATCTCAAAAAAACTGGAGATAATAGTGTGTTCTTAGTCACTTCACACCTCGATAGTAAGCATTTACAAGAAGAGTTCCCAAATATACAATCCCGATTAAACCGCCATAATCTGAAATTAGGAATCGACCACCTACCAATCGCTCCTGCAGCACATTACATAGTCGGAGGTCTGGATGTTGATAATTTTGGAAGACCTATGCTAAGAGAAGAAAACAAGATAATACCATCACTTTATGCCATTGGAGAAGTGGCTTGTACCGGTATGCATGGAGCAAATAGACTGGCGTCTAACAGTTTACTTGAAGCGGTTGTGTATGCAGATAAAGCCGCCAACCATATAATTGAAAATACCCCTATTTATGAAGAAAAAGAATCACCTGAATGGAGAGAAGAAGGGTTAGATTCCTTAGTTGAGCATGCTCCAATTGTCAATGATTTGATGTTACTCCGCTCTACTATGTCTCAAGAGGTTGGAGTTGTTAGAAGGTTTCAACGTCTAGAAAGAGCCTCAAGAAGGTTAGAACTTCTTGGTCAAGAAGTTGATCTAATCTGGAGAAGTTCCCTAGCGAGTAGAGAGATAGTCGAATTAAGAAATTTAATCTTAGTTGGTCAATTAATCACTTTTGATGCACTAGCAAGGACTGAAAACAGAGGCTTGCACTATAATTCCGACTTATCATGAATTAATAGATTTGATTAATTCAGTCAACATATTATTTCTTGGAGTTGCAATTCCGTACCTTTCTGCTCTTTGTACAACTACTTGGTTTAGAAACTCTATTTCAGTAGACCTGCCTTTCTTTACATCTTGTAACATACTACAGAAGTTATTTGATGTTGATTTAATAACTTCATGTAATCTAGAGTTCAGTTCTTCATCCGAAGGTAGATTTACTCTTTCCTGCCTTGCAATATTAGCCCCTTCTATCATTATCGAGGAACATAATTCGAATAGATTAGATTGTAATAGAAATCCATTTTCGCATCCTATCAAAGCAGCCACAGGGTTAATTGCAATGTTTAGTAAGACTTTGCTCCACACTAATTTTCTTCCATCATCTTCCCATTTAGGGTTCAATCCTGACTCTGAAAGAAGATTCATTACTAATTTTGCTTCGTTTAATCCTGGTCCTTCACCAAATTGACCTATCGAGATATTACCTCTACCTGCCCAATTTACAATTCCTGGTGCAGGCCTCCAAGCGCCATGTGATATCGATGCTGCAAATACTCGATGAGGTCCGAAGAAATCCATACACACCTCTACATGCCCAAGTCCATTACTTAAACAAATCACTTTAGAATTTTCATTCAATAAATTTATTGATTTCTCCATAAGAGATACTACGTCATTAGCCTTACAGGTAATGAATAAAATATCAATTTGTTTTTCCAAGCCGGTGTAAAAACCCACTTCATCTAAAGAAATAATCATTGATTCATCTTTGATAGTAAATGAATCTAAGCCTTCAACCTCAATGCCATTTAGTGCCATTGCAGAACCATGCTCCCCTCTGGCATGTATCAAAATATTATCAACACCATAATTAGAAATCTTAGCAGCAATCAAAGAGCCGATTGAACCGGCTCCCAATATAGCTACATTCAATTTATCAACCTCACATATAACTTCCAAGATAAATGTATACTTGGCCATCTTGATGGTCCAGTCGCATTGTTGAAAAGGTACTATTAGATGGTGAAAAGTCGAAATTATTGACACCTTGTTTGAGGGTCGAGGTTGATTCTAGTAGCATCCATTCCTCTGCCCCATCCCCTAAAGTAGTCTGGATAATATTAATTGGAATCGATTCATTGGAGGGGTTATAAATCTCAAAGTCTGCCATTTCTGGATGTAATAAAGTCCCATTCATTGCCGCAGCCCAAATATTTGTCCATAACCGATGCATAACTCCTTCACGAATCAAAACCAATTCAGGTCCCCTTTCTACTGATACATTAGTTTGAGGAAGTGGGTGATTTGGATTTGCACATATTGAGAGTTCATTAGAATCTGGAACCTTTAGAATAATCGAAGTATTTTCTTTGATGCTAGGGATCTGTGCAATATCTCTATATTCCATATCCCAAATCCATGACTCATTTTCACTTGATGGCTTAGCAGGAGTACTTACTTTTGGATCTAGAGCGCAATACTCTGTCGAAGTCGATAATATTTGGCCAGGACTCATTACTATACCCCAGCCTGAGACATTCGAGTCAGATATTTCCCACCCAGTTGAAGGAATTATGGCTCTGTTAGAAAGGCTCGGCTGACCTGGGAGGAAAATCGATTCACCCAGTTTAATTGTATTCAATTCGGTTGACCTCATCAAAATTATAGCGTCTTGACCACGTATACAAAGGGAATGAACTCCAGACTCTAATACGGTCTCTAGGCCTTGTTGCCCCTCAATCCAGTACATACGGGTTTGGAATTGAATTGATGAAGATTGAGGGAAAGACACATTTACTGGTTCGTCAGAATCTATAGAAAAAGATGCACATCTTTTAATTTCCCCATTGGAATTTATTAATTCCCAATCAGACAAAGGATATGCCGGTAAGTCTGGATAAGCAAGTATAGTATCAAATTTAGCAACTGAATCAATGTATGTGATTAGATAGAATTCTTCTGCCACCGGCTCAAAGTTGGAAATATTCCATGTTAAGTTAAGATAGACTGAAGAGCTTTTTCCAGGTAATATATCATCACCACAACCTAATTGTTCAATAGAAATAGAATCGTCATCACTACAAATCCAATTAACTTCCCAATTATTGGAAACAACCCCATCTAGCCTTGCTAAATCAAGCGACCAATGTTGGGTTATCGCTGAAGGATTAATCACTTCAACTTCCAAGTTACCGTACCAGGCACCTTCTTCTTCTATTATCTCAAATTGATCATCGAACTTATATTCAATTGATTCATCCCAGTTTTCATCCATAGTAAAAGGCGTCTGGCTTGGTAAAGAAATCATAAAAATTAGGAATAAAACCATGCCTATTCTAGAAACAGAGGTTGGCTCTATCCCTTTAGCTTCATCCAGAACTATTGGTACTCTTTTATCCGAACCCATAAATAAAAGTAAAGGGATTATTACACCTAATATTGGCAACCAAATAGTAAATCCTTCAAATGCTCCAAACATCCACGCAAATACTAGAATAATCATGAATAGGAAGAATTGGTTAGATGAGTTACGAGCATTATCTAAACCAACTCGAGCTACGAGTATACGACCTCCTGGGAATGTCGGTATTGGAAGAAGTGATATCCATCCATAGAAACACAGTAGAGTTCCTGCTTTAGTAAATGGATGAGCCCATAATAGCCTTACCGACATATCGTCAAAAGAGGCTATGCTGATTAAATTGACTAATAATGGGGAATCTGAAACATATTGCATCGAGGTTATTTCTACAAACTCTGGAGTCATGAATAGCCCCCATATCCACAAGATTGTTCCAAAAGAAATGAAAATTAAAGGTACTGATAAGGATACCCAACCTAGAGACTGACGGTTCTTCCATGGCCTTGCATCCATCCGAGGTAGTGATGGAATAAGTAGTAAGCCAAAAGGCCAAATCAAGTATGATTTAGATAAAACTCCTAAACTGAATAGGGCAATTGTTGGCTCTGGAAGCGGAAATAGATGACCTACACGAATTCCATAACTTTCGGCCCATTTCTTTTGAATAAAGGAAGCAGCCAGCATAATTGAGATTACTGGCAAGGCATATCCAATAATAGCATCAATCAAAAGAGACTCATGGAACCATCCGCCGTTTGGAATTGCTCCTTCCATCCAATACATCCCTGCCAAGGTCAGAGATATCGCAGTCAATGACCACATAGTCAGCAAACTCTTGGCCGATGGGAATTGCCTCTCGGGAAGAGGTAGAACCTGTAAAATCCAAGGATCTCCAAAATCTAATTTTATCATCCAACCTAACTTTTGCAAGTACCCATTGGCCTCATCTACAGATTCATGAACATCTTGCTCTTCTTTTGCATCTGCTTTCCAAACAGGCCACCGACTCCCACCTATTTCTCCATAAAGGTGGAAATATCTCTTGAGAATTGATTCTAATAGTTGCTTTTGATTCCAAGATTTCTTTTGGGCAATCAATTGTTCGACATCTTTCGAATCGTCGTTCGCGGCATCACTAAGACTTGACATACGACTTCCTCGGTATCAACCTGTGAGTCCTTCCCTACTTTAACCATCGGCGGATAAATGATTAAAATTATAATCACTTGTTCTTGAAACGCTTTAAACGGAATGTCTCTTCTCTTTCCATTTCTTCAAGACGTAGTTGTATAAACACTCTCGCCTCTTCAAGTTCTGGTATCACTTTGAATTCAAGGGCATTTACACGCCTCTTCGTTGCTTCTATTTCTTCTAAAAGCCTCTTCAGTGTGGCTTCCATCTCAGAAGCAGTTACGATTTTCCCAATCAAGTTACTAAAGGATTCTCCAGCCTCATCGATATAAGGAGAAGAACCTATGTAACCTACTCCTCTTTCTTTGAATGTCGATTTCAAATTAGAACCGCTAACGCTAGGAACAACAACTCCCATGATATTTCGTCTTTCTACCTCTACTTCAGGGTGGGCACTATTGGCTATTGCCGTTGCTCTGACTGCCAATCCACCTTCGATAGCATTTGCCAAATCGATTCTTTGCTTAGCCAAACGATAAGATTCTGTCAAATCACGCTTTGCTTCAATCATCTTTGACAATAATTGACGGAATTCATGAAACAAACCATCTCTCTTCATTTTCAGAAGTTTATATCCATTCTTGGTTTGTTTAATCCTAGCCTTGAGCTTGATTAGTTCACTTCTTGTTGGTTTAATGTCCAAAGCCATGAAAAATCACCTCAATTATCGTATTCACTCTCTGTTCTCGGGATGATACTTTTCAATCCACTTTTGGTCAAGACGTACTAGATACTTGGTATCAATAGATGACATCAAAGACCAGCAAAGGTCTAGTGTTTCTTCTATAGAACGGTCTTCATCTCTAGTTTGCCTTAGGAACTTATCTTCAAAGACACCGGAGAAAACGAGTAATTGCTTGTCACGCTCATTCAAAGCATCTTCACCAACAATGGCAACAAGTCCTCTCAGTTCACGACCCTGAGCATAAGCTGCATACATTTGGTCAGATACTGATTTGTGGTCTTCTCTAGTAGTTTTCTCACCAATACAGGAACCCATCAAACGAGACAATGAAGGTAATACATTGATCGGTGGATAAATTCCTTGTTGGTGCAATTCACGAGAAATTACAATCTGTCCTTCAGTAATATATCCTGAAAGATCAGGGATTGGGTGAGTAATATCATCACCAGGCATTGTTAAAATCGGGAATTGAGTAATTGAACCCTTCTTACCCTTAACAATTCCAGCACGCTCGTAAAGCATTGCCAAATCTGTGTACATATATCCTGGGTAACCTCTCCTACCTGGAACTTCTTCACGTGCTGCCCCAATTTGCCTCAAAGCATCACAGTAGTTTGTCATATCAGTATAGATGACCAAAACGTGGTAATCTTTCTCGAAAGCCAAGTACTCTGCTGCTGTCAAAGCAAGACGTGGAGTAATAATCCTCTCAACCGCAGGGTCGTCTGCAAGGTTAACAAACAGTACTGCATTCTCTAGAGCGCCGGTTCTTTCCAAATCAGAACGGAAGAAATTATATTCTTCAGCAGTAATTCCCATAGCACAGAATACTACAATAAATTCTTCATCTGAACCCTTTAGTTTTGCTTGACGTGCAATTTGTAGAGCGATATCATTGTGAGGAAGTCCTGATGCGGAGAAAATTGGAAGTTTCTGTCCACGAACAAGTGTTGTACAACAGTCGATTGCTGAAATTCCTGTTTGGATGAAATCGTGAGGACTTTGACGGCTATATGGATTGATAGCTGCCCCAATAATATCTGCCTTTTCATCAGCAACAATTTGTGGTCCACCATCTCTTGGTCTACCTGCTCCATCGAGGATTCTTCCTACAAGTTCAGTACTAACTGGAAGTTTAAACACATCCCCCATGAAAGTAACTCCTGCTTCTCTGTCAATCTTTGCAGTACCTTCGAAAACTTGAACGATGACTAAGTCATCTGAGGTATCGAGTACTTGTCCGTTCTTGATTGTACCATTGGATAATCTCAAAGTAACAATTTCACCAAATGCTACAGGCTCAGTTTTATTCAAAAAGACCAATGGTCCCTTAACGTCAGTAATTGTTCTGTATTCTTTTCCACTCATGTTTATCCCTCCTAGTTCTCCTCTACCGTATTGGCGATTTCTTCATTCATTGATTTTATCATTCCTTCGATGGTATCGATATATCCTTTCTCGAACCTTCCTCTCATCAAGTCGGTTCTTGCTGGGATGTTTACGACATCGTTTAGTTGTCCGCCATTAGCCATTGCAGACTTAGCAGCATCTTGGAAAGATAGGATGGCTTTAGCCATCTTATATTGCAAATGGATGTCACAGTATGCATCGACTTCGTGGAAACCATTCTGTTGTAAGAAGAATTCACGAATCATTCTTGCGACTTCAAGAGTTAATTGCTGATCGACTGGTAGAGCATCAGAACCGACCAATTGTACAATCTCTTGTAATTCAGCCTCAACCTGTAATAGACCGCTAATCTGTGTTCTTACTTCAGGGAAGTCTTGGGCTATGTTATCTCTAAACCACTGGTCAAGACTCTGTGGATAGAGTGAATAAGAATTCAGCCAGTTAATCGCAGGGAAGTGTCTCTGTCTTGCAAGACCTGCATCCAGACCCCAGAATACCTTGACAATTCTCAATGTTCCTTGAGAAACTGGTTCAGATATATCTCCACCTGGTGGAGATACTGCACCAATAACTGTTACTGATCCATCATCACCATTCAAAGTTTCAACACGACCTGCTCTTTCGTAGAATTCTGCAATTCTTGAAGATAAGTAAGCAGGATATCCTTCTTCACCAGGCATTTCTTCAAGACGTGATGAAATTTCACGCATTGCTTCTGCCCATCTGGAAGTTGAGTCAGCCATCAAAGCCACATCATATCCCATATCACGGAAATACTCAGCGATGGTAATTCCAGTGTACACAGATGCCTCACGAGCAGCAACAGGCATATTGGAAGTATTAGCAATCATAACGGTTCGTTCCATCAATGGCTTGCCGGTGTTCGGGTCAATCAGGTGAGGGAACTCATCAAGAACTTCAGTCATCTCGTTTCCTCTCTCACCACATCCAATATAGACAACAAGTTGTGCATCGGAATATTTTGCTAACGATTGTTGTGTAACTGTCTTACCAGACCCAAATGGACCAGGGATTCCAGCTGCTCCACCTTTAGCAAGTGGGAACAGGAAATCAAGAATCCTCATACCAGTAACTAGTGGTGTGTCAGGAGCATACTTTTGTCGATAAGGACGAGGAGTTCTGACCGGCCACTTCTGCATCATTTGTAATTCAGAACCATCATCGAGTACACAAACGGTTTGAGTTACATTGAAATCTCCTGATTCAATTGACTTTACTTTTCCGCTCATGCCTGGAGGTACCATAATTTTGTGAACTATAGTCTCTGTCTCTTGGACATTTCCGATTACTTGTCCGCTTTCTAACGAGTCACCTTTTGCGACTATAGGTTCAAACTTCCAAGTTCTTTCTAAGTCGAAAGCGTCTGCATCGACTCCTCTAGTAATGAATACTCCCATTACTTCTTCAAGAGTTGCCAGTGGTCTTTGGATTCCATCATAAATCTGGGTCAAAAGACCTGGACCCAAAGATACTGAAAGTGTTTCTTCAGTATTCAAAACGGGTTCACCTGGTCTAATTCCTGACGTATCTTCGTATACTTGAATTACCGCTTTATCACCGTGTAATTCAATTACTTCGCCCATTAGTCCTTCTTCGCCAACTCTAACGACGTCGTACATCGCTGCTTTCATTCCAGTTGCGGTCACAACAGGACCGGATATTCGATATATTACTCCTTCATTACTCATATTTTTTCCTCCATTTTTTGTTGGAATATCATTTCCATAAGTCGACTCCTATTGCCTTACGAATTGTATCACGCAAGGTTGTATCCTCTTCTGTACCAATTCCAAGTACAGTAGGGGTTACTGATGCCGAAAGCCTGTTTCTTAAGCGATCTGGCAATGCTGCAAGTATTGCGGAGTCGATAACCACAATACCTACATTTTTATCATTGAGAAGAGATTTCAGGGATGAAGCCATTTCATCATCATTCTCAGGATTAGTTATATTTGAGATTCCAGCAAGCTGGAATCCTAAAGTGAATTCTGGTGAACCTATTACTGCTAAATCCATAATTCCACCTTCACATTATATGTGCCTCTAACACATCTTCAGGTAGACCAGCAAGCCTACCTCTAACTATAATTCTTAAATCTGCAACCTCTTGAACTTTCATACAAATGTAGTGAATAATCGGTAATGCGGATACAGGATGTAAATAACTCATTCTTTGCATGAAATTATGCTCTTGGTTCTTGAACCAAGTGATCACAGGATCTAAGCTTCTAACTGACTTAGACTTCGAAATAAGTTGTTCGAATTCGGCAAAGTCAAACTTACTAGAAGCCCTCAATATATCCATCATAGAGTCCTTTCCACCGGCAGCAATGGATGAAAAGGCGCTACTAGGTATTAGTTTGCCACCAGAGATTAATAATTCGGAAATTTCTTCCGAATCTATACCTACTGATTCAGCTTCTAATATATTCAAGATATTTCGATGGTCAATTTCCATACCAAGATAATTCCTAAGATATCTGGTTGAAGGTTTAGTTGACGATAGTGACTTGATTGCATGTATGAAGTAGTGCCTATCCAAGGCATCTTCATACTCGGAAAGTCTGGCATCCTCTGGCAGAGCCATCAAGGAAGAGCCAAACGACTTCCTACGCATTTGAGTGACTGCAGAGCGTAAATCATCGGAATTCTCGATTATCTTAAGCCAAGGGGTATTAATTTGGTTTAGTTCAGGTAATATTGAGTGTGAGACTTTATCCAAGTCTACATCATTCATTACCGCTCGTAAAACTACCTTTGCATTTTGATATTCAAATCTGGAAGTATAAACTTCTACCAGTGATTTAACTTTGCCAGTACACATCGAAACTATCTCTTTAAGTTCCGCCTCAAGGTTATGAGTCAGTGCGGCTTCAACTAAGTCTCCACCGTTAAATTTACCAGCATACAAGTTTATTTCATCGGCATAACCAATGTTACTTACAGCTACAGTCAACTGATCTGGTGATTGGTGAATCAATTGACGCATACGCGTCAGATCTGCAAGTTTATTTCGACGGGATTTAGCCCTCGAAGCAACATAAGCAGTATTACCAAGCACAATAATCACCTAACCAAACAATATCGAGTTCACTGAAGACAGTGAATCATTCCAAGCATTTTCTAAAAGGGTATCAAATCTCATATCATATGAAATCGAACCATCAGGTGCTTCAAGGATAAAACCTCCAAGTCCATCAACTGATTCTCCAACTTTTCTTTTGCCGCTAAGCCCATCTAGAGCTTTACGGTCAACTTCTACTGGTCTTATGATATAATCAGCACCAGCCATTTTTCCAGCATTGGTCATCATAGATTTTAGCATACTAGCCCTGCCTTTGAAGCCAGGGTCTGCTAATTGTTCTCTAACAGAATCATGAGTAGCATCCAAGACTTTACGCCTAGCGATCAAAATTTCTTTTTGATTTGCTTGGCGAGCGCTCGCGACTACTTCTCTTGCGATTTGAACAGATTCTCTTTCTGCTCTAACATCTGCTTCACTACGAATACTCTCTGCTTTACTTTCTGCCTCAGATAAAATCTCATCGGCTTCGGCTTTAGCTTTCTTGATTATCGCTTTCGCTTCAGCATCTGCTGAAGCTGCGATATCCTTTGCTAATGTTTCTAGTGTCATCTTAATTTCCTCCAAATACCTTTCGAGACCCTACCTTAAGTAGGGTTTCGAAGGAACTTCCTCATTGAAGGAAGAGCGGCAATGCACCAAGAATCACGATTGATTCTGGCAACGCTGTAAAGATAAGCGCGACACCGAACTTGCTTCCATCTTCAGCAAGCATTCCGACAGCAGCGCTACCAATAGCAGCTTGGGAGAAACCAGCGCCAATGGCCGCAAGACCAAGTGCTAGTCCAACACCGATCATGCCGATGTCTCCGTTTATGTCGTTCGAATCGTCGTCGGTTGCTGCATCTTGTGCAGCGGCACCTTGTGCGACCAAGGTAAGTACCAACAGTACGATCAGTGTTCTTAGGCTCATTTTCAGGGTATTATTATTCATTTTTGCTACCTCCATTTATTGTCCAGTGGACTATGATTTACCCTCAACGTGTAGGGTGCGGCCGCCAAGCGGCGCAAAAGCGCTGCCCGAGCCATCGTAAAATTTGCCCATCCATTCTACAAAGTGTAGACGGACGGCGTGAATAGTAGGGGAAAGTATCCCGAGTGCTATAGCGAATAACTGAATTAGAATAAATAAAACGACGCCTAAGAGTAAAGATATTATGTCACCAGAATCAATTGCGGGGCCTATTTTATCCCAGCCCATGGTTATGGAAACTTCTGCAATTTTAACACCAGCAACACCGACTCCCATTATCCTGAGGTATGAAAGCGTGTTAGCAAGTAGGCCAAACGTTTCTATTGGCCCCATGATAAGTCCTCCAACCCATCCAAACTTCTCGTAGACAGCAAGACCAACTATCAGACTTGCAAGTCCAATAATAATTAAGAAAGTCCAAATTTGTATCTCGAACAACCCATTATAGCCCATAACCATGTTTCTAGCCTGTATTGAACCACCGGTTAGAATCAGTATCCAAGAGCCTTTCTCAAAGTATGCCGCTGCTGCGCCATGTGCATTGTAAACAGTCACAAGTCCGATTACTAGACCGAGGAAAATATGTGCAATTCCTATGTATACTGACAGGACTACATACTCTTGTAAGCCATGGCCAGGGCTTGCTCTATGGAATGGCATATGCAAGCCACCTAGATTGAGCACATCTGCAATTGCATGAGGGACATGTACGTTAGCATAAGTCCAATCATAGAAGAAATCGAATGGGGAAGAATTACCTAGCCGACCAGTATCATCCCAAACGAATCCAAATCCTTCAGCGAAAATAATTCCCCAAATAATACACCATACACCCATCCACTTGAGTATAGTGATACCATTTTGCGCCAATGGGTCTTTTGCGAATGGTTTGGAGCCCAAGAACGCGGCTAGTAGGTAAATTAGTAGACCATACCCCCAATCTCCTAAAATCATGCCATAGAAAAGAGGGAAAGTCATCATCAAAAGCATTGAAGGATCATATGTACCGTATTTCGGCCTTCCAACTAAGTCGACCAAAAGTTCGAATGGTTCAGTCGCCTTTCCGTTAACGAATTCAATCGGTGGGACTGCGTCATCATGATGTGAATGAGAGGTTGAAGAAGAAACACCTGCTAGGGCAATGTCTAATTCAGGTAAGTTGATTTTTCCATCCTTATTTAAGTCTATAACTGAGAGGAACTTTGCCAAATTCCAAGGAGGTAAGTCCTCTATATTTGCTGCTTTCAAGGCACTTTCGATTTCTTTATACTCTAGGTGCCCTGAATCATCAAGGTCCATCGATTTGAAAAATTGGAAGACCGTCTGATTTGAAGATTCGAGATAATCGGAAAGCATTACCAATTCTTCGGGATGCTTTTCCTCTTCCTGCTCTTCTTCATGGTGGTGGTGGGAATCTACGTACTCTTCTATGGAAACGTGAGATGCACATTCAGAAAGTGCTGCTCTAACTTCATCTTCCTTATTCTTTGGAATCCATGCATCGAGAGCAAAAGCTTGATTACTGACTGCTACCAAAGTCGGTGCAGTGAATATTTGTTCTTCTCTTTCGAGGTGCTCCTTGACTCTAACAAGGTCTGACCCCTGTGAGTTTGTCCAGGTTTCAAGAGACTCGGATGCACTATCTCTCTTAGAGTGAAGTCCTGAAATGGAAGTATTAATTTCTCTAATTCTCTGACTAGGAGTCCCTTCGCCGCTAGGAATCTGAACTGCTTTAGACCCTAGTTCTGCCAGAGCAATTTGAACTGCTGCGCCATCTTTTGGCTGACATGCAACTGCGATTATACCCTTGGAAACTTTAAGTTCAATATCTTTGATTATATCACTGAATACTGCTTGGGCTTTAGAAGCCTTACTCGTTTCCGACAAGTAGATTTCCACACCCTCATACCCAGACATCAATTCTAGAGGGATGTCTAGAGGAGCAACTCTTGAAAGCGCCTTAAGTTGCTCTTCAAGAGAGGTTATCTCAGAATCACAATCTCTCATGAGTTCAATAAATCCAAGAGCTTCATCTACTTTAGATTCAAACCCAGCAACCATACCAATGATATTTTCACGAGAGGTTGGCCCATCCATGTTTATGGCATTAACTTCGGATTGAAGTGATCTAACCTTTGTAAGTAATCTACTGACTATCTCGGAATTATCGCTTTTTATTGAAGAACCAATCCCGATGCCATCTTCGAAGTTACTGTATTCTTCAATATGGACGCAACCGAGATTGGTGCATTGGCGAATAACTTCTTCCAATTTACCGACTGGTGCAGCGACGGTTAATCGGGACATTTCAAGCATAATTACACCTCAAAATGTGGTCATCGTATCTAAAATTGATTTTACTGCTTTATCTAAATTCTTAGATGCATTGGACTCTATGTTCTCAACTTCCTTTGAACCGGTCTTTTGGACTTTACTAGCCTCTTTATCGGCTCCTTCTCTTGCCGTATCAAGCTTCACTTGTGTATTTGATAAAGAATCGTCTGCTGCACTTGCAACAATTTCGCTAGATTTCTTCCTAGCATCTGATAAAATTTTGGATGATTCACTTTGCGCATCAGCCAGTTGCTTCGCTGCTTCGCGCTCGGTTTGCTTGATTTTACGAAGAACGTCGGACATACCCAAGTAAATCACCTATATTTCTCCGTATTATAGGGGGTTTATCAGTGTAGTGATTGAACAACCTTTCATTTCCAATCCAAATATTGGCATATTAAGTCCTCAAAGTTACTGTTTTGGCTTGAAAGCCCTGAACCTACTCGACATACCAAATGGAAGAAGTAATCTCCCTTGAACGTCTTCGAAGCCCACTTCTCTCATCACTTTCCTGTAATATCCATTTGTCCCATAATGAGAATATGTACGAGCCAGACCTTTCCAAGGGTGGTCTTTCTCTTTAGTGATTACCCGAGCGATGAGTTGCACTATTGTCGCCATCCATATTCTGCCAGCTAACCCATGGAACCAATTGGCTTTCCCAGCATCACAAATCACTAACCGACCGCCTGGTTTTAGTACTCTGAAAATTTCTTCAAGGCCTTTCTTCTTATCTTGGAAGTCTCTAAAAGAAAATAAACAAAATACACGATCAAAGGTATCATCCGGAAGAGGTATTGATTCTGCAATAGCCTCAACATACTGAGCCGGCTCTTCACCCCTGGCTTTCCTAGCAGAATCAACTCGTTTCTTAGCCACCCTTAGCATTTCTGCTGATGGGTCTAAACAAGTGACATCCAAACCGACTAGATCTTCAGCAAAAGAACCAGGCCCGCATCCTACTTCTAGAACCTTCATTCCATCTTCAGCATGACCTCGAACGTTTCTCCTCCAGACTTTGTCTTGCCCGAAAGTCATCCATCGGTTCACCCTATCATAGTGCGGAATTGATTGCTCTAACTGCTCTTCTAATTTTGTCCAAGCACCTAAATCAATGCCTGAAGGGTCGTATCCGCCCGTAGAACTCCTATCCGACATATTGAGTCCTCAAGGCTGACCTCTTTGGACATATCGTTTTCCAAGCAACTCTTAATCAAGCGATACGCTCGACTGTTTCTGGAGTAATACCTTCTTCTGGAGTCACTCTGAAAACTAGGATCTTCAAATTTTCAGGAGCATTTCTGAACTTCGAGACAATCATAGATGTTTCAAAGTCAGTACCTATAGTCCTAACTTGGAAAGATAGCACCATATCAGCAATAGATGCAAGTTCTTGCTTTATCAAGGGTGAAAGACCATCTGTAGAAACCGAAATCAGAATTAGACCCCTGTATAATTGTGCATGTGCTTGTAGCATCCTTACCATTGCAACTACCCTAGCAGGGTCTTCTCTTTGAAGGAAGAAATCAAGACTGTCAATTACTGCTCTAAAGTAAGGCCCCAAAGCCATAACTTCATTTGTCACTTCGGTCAGATAATCTTGCGTCACATCATCGACAAATCTTGTTTGAGCTAATCTTTGTATGTCTTCAAGTCTGAAACCTTCTAATCTATACCTACTAGCGAGTAATTCTTTTTCTAAAACATTGGAATTATATTCTTCACCGATAGTCCTAACATTGATGTCTAAAGGCCAACTATATTTTTGGAAAATCCTAACAATTTCCGCTTGACCCTCGTTGGTTGAAATATATAGGGTGTTTTCTGACTCTTCTGCAGGTGAAACGAATTGTTTAGCAAAAAGTTCACTTCCAGAACCCGTGTCAGTAAATGCGATCATTGTGAACCCTCTAGGAACTCCACCATGCATTTCATTATCGAACTTTGGAACACCGAATGAGCCCACTGAGCCAAAGAACTTTTCATCTTCTTTATCGAACTTGAATTCTGTTGCCATAAATTTCACCTCAATGTATTACGACTTGCCCTCTGTCAATTAGGTCAGTACAATATAAATCTAAATTTGATAATACTAATGGAGGCGTTTGATCTGGTACATTGAGAATAACAGTTAGTACTTCTTGTTGCCTAAATGTGTTAATGAAAGTATGAAGATATTCTGCTAACATTCTATCCTCATTGTAAATCGCTAAAGAATTAACACTGTCTAGGAATATGAAATTACGCTCACTATCTGTTGTTTTAAGAATATATAATGTCCTTAGAAGTACGGATTCTAGCATAATTGGGCTATCTACAAAATGAATATTCGAATAAGGCACAGTAGTACCACCTAAAATTCCTGATGAAACCAAATCAATAAATTGGATATGAGATACATCGACGCCAATTGCTTCGAATCCTTTGATAACTTCAGCAGCGCCTCTACTGGCACTAATGTAAACTCCGCTCATCTCAAACATTTGAAGCAAAGGGATCATTGTACTTGCTGTGACCATGAAGGCATTCGAATTGCCACAACGGACTTGGACTGCGCTATTTAGTGAAACTTCAGTCAATTGGTCGGCAATACCTTGATCTAAATCGAACATATTCATGCACCCCATCTATTGTGAGTATCGCTTACTGCGCCCCACTTGAGCATTGGTGTCAACATGACTCCTAAAGGAGTAAGTTCAATGGCATGCTTAGCCCTACTGTGAGAAGTACCTCTCATCTTAACTACCTGCAAGAACCGTAGCAAGTGACCCATCCTTTCGACATCGCCAAGAACGATAATACCATCCGCAATCGCCTCTTCCACCCCAAAAGAAGACCAGTGAGCATTCTCTGTAGCGGAGGTGATTTCTGCAATCAAAATTGTTGTACACCCTAATGTCGCTAATTTCTTACCTAATGTGAACAAAAAGTCTCTAATCAATTGTTCAGATTTAATCTTATAACAAAGAGTAGTTACAGAATCAATAACCAACCTCGTAACTCCGATTGTGTTTACGATATCTACAATTGCTTTGATTAATGAGTGGACATCGTCTAAATCGAAAGAAGATTTTTCTAGGCCAAGCCATGAATATAGTACGTCCATATCGAATACATTTATCAATCCCGAATCTACCATTTTTACATCGAAGAATTTGAATTGCCTGATATTCTCAAGTAACTTAACCGACGGCTCTGTTGCTGTAAAATGAGCACATGCCTCGCCTGAATCAGCACCTCGAACTAAGAATTCCATACCCAGTGTTGTTTTACCTGAACCACAAGTTCCAGATGCCAAAACGGTTGAACCATATGGAATTCCACCCCTTAGAATTTCATCTAAACCATGCACACCTGTTATGCATCGGTCTCTGGAATATTGGCCGGCTGGTTGCATGGGGAACAGTTAGGCTAAATCGCTTAGGTTCATGAAGCATGCGCCCGAGTCCAAAGTCAACTATACTCTTAAAAAATATTAGTTTGCCTAATTCCCAGGGCTGGATTGATCAGGAATTGACCAATCATTAGAAGAAGCTGGCAAGTCACCATTCCACTCCAATGTTTGCCCTGGAGTCAAGAAAAACCCGGTATCTCCGCCCCATTCGACTCTAAACATTTCCACAGGACGATATTCGGATAATTGAGTATAACTCAATTTTACAATCCCAGCGCCATCATCGAGAGCATTTATCATCCCCACGCCTAAAAACCCAGATTGCCCTAAATCTATAATATGTGTAGCATTACCTATTTGTTGAGATATCTCATCCCCTGTAAAGATTGTAGTAGAATGACCAACTAATACCCCCTCCTTAAGCAAAAGATTAGAATCCGCTGAAGGTGATGTATGAGTAAAACTCCAACCTTCAAGAGAGATTGCAAAATCATTTGGATTTGAGACTTCAATCCATTCCGGACTGCCTGAAACCGACCTTGGACTTATCTCTGTAATATACAAGGCATTAGATTTCCTACCACCATCATGTACTTCTAAAATCAACTGTATCTTTTCCGAGCCATCTTGGAAAGTAACTGAGGCGCTAGAAGAAGTTTGAGCTGTATTCCGAGGAGTACCCCCCTCGAATAATATCAAATTAATTCTCGAAGAATTATCACTTTCTGTAACCTTAATTTGAACATATAAACTTAATCCTTCATCCAAGCCTAAACCTTTAGCCATCCCATCCTCAGTTACTTTAGAAAGTGAACTAACTCTATCAAAATCGAGCATCCCGTCCTGCATTAGGCCAACTTGAACTACTCCTTTATCCAAATCACTTGCGTCTATCTCATGCCAGTCTGATGTTGCATTTTGATAATCTAAATTTAACCCCAATATCGGAACAAACCAACCGCTATTGGAGGTCATCCGGTCTAAACCATTGTATGCTGCACGGTCTATTCGATCTACTGAAGTGTCATTAGAGCCCATTTCTAGCTGAGCCAATGATAGAAAAGCAGTTAGTATCATCAGAAATAGAGTGAAGGCGGAAAGAAATTCAATTACTGCTGTTAAGCCACCCTCATTTCTTTGAAGAGAATGAGTAGCCTGCTTGCGCATGTCAATGGTAAGCGAGAGTAATTGAAGAGGTTGCCGATTGACATATAGGATTGGGTATGATTTTGAGCGTTTTTTGCTAATTGGAAGCGATGAGTCTTTGAATGTTCAATGAGAGGAAGGTGTATGAGTGCGAACTCTAATCGTGAAAGTGGCAACGGAAAAAGTTGCTTCACATTCGTATTTTTACTACTATTTAGTTCTCTATCAAGTATAGCCATGGTGCCAAACAGCGAGGCTGCTGCCGGTGGAGATTTAGCAATTTTAGGAACTGTTTATCCTCCAGAAAATACTTGGATAGCCGCATATGATTCCATTCTGTTTGAAATAGAAATTGAAAATCGACATGCATCACCTTCACAGTCTGGAAGAGTATTAGACTGGTATGTTTGTGAAGGCATGAAGAATTCGAATGTTTGTATAAGTACGAGCGTGGATGATGGTAGTATTACTGTGACTTCAATTTTACCAGGCTTGGTGGAAACATTCGTATCCTCTACTTACTTCAACCCTAACGGGTATGATGGTAACATGACTATCGTTTATAAATTTGACCAATTTGATTTTGATTCAAACAATGACGAATATAGCTTCATAGTAAACTCAACTACCAAATATATGGATATTAAAATAGACAGCGATACAACCATTCTAGGTCAAATAGAAAATCCGGCAATTTATGAAGACCAAATAGTGATTAATTCAAATAAAACTTATTCCTTTGACTTTGAAGGGTTTTCTCATTTATGCGGCACATGTCAAATTAACACTAGTTTAGGATGGGAGTTATGGGACTTGACCTTGGAGAATAAAATATCAGAATCATACATCAATTACTCATCCTTCCCAAAGTATGGATATTACAAACCTTTCACTACAGACTTACCAGATTTCACGCATAACGGTACTGGTGAATTCATAATAAATTATGGAGTATTTAACTCATCAGGATCACCGAATAATGATATGATTTTAGAAAATAATCTAAACCAAGAATATATCGTAATTAACGATGAGATTGATTTACAAGTCACTCAAATGAATCCATCACACAATCCTTCCTCTGCTGAATATTACTTTGGAGAAAGTATGGTCACTTCAATAATACTTAATAATGGTAATAAATCAATTCATAATTTGACTGTTTCAATGGAAGTTTATGATGCAGTAAGCGAGTTACAATTCAACGATAGTTGTAATATTGAAGTAATTCACCCTGGGAATTCATTAACCTGCTATTTCGATATCTATACTAGCGGAGATTTCCTTGATATAGTAATTTTAATCCCAACTATTACCGAAGATGGTACTGATTATGATTCTACAAATAATTTTCTTTCTGAAAATACAGAAATTATAATCCCTTCTCTTAGTGGGTACATTGTTAATAATGATGCCAAGCCTTGGTACACAAACATAGACCAGATTAGTCTGACTGGTAGTGCTAATTTATTTGCCCCGGGGCCTATTAATTATTCTTGGTGGTATGCCGGGATTATTAATCTAGGATATGGTAAAAATATCACTCTAGATACTAGCCAACTGGGGCTAGGAGAGCATGTGATAAGGTTGACTGTTCGTGATATATTTGGCAATACTGAGAATATATTTGAAGTAATAAATGTATATTTTTACTCTGAAGAAGATAAGTCTCCTCAATATATTTCGTCGGGAGTTACTACAGAAGAATCCATAGTAGTAACAAATTCAATGCTACCTATAATTGGAGAATCATATGGAGTAGGGAATGGAAAGTCTCCGCTTCTTATTATCTCATTTGATATGATAAGAGAAAGTGATAATCAGACCCTTTTCACCGGTTCAAACTGGATGGATATTGAGCTAAATACTTCTTATCTGCTACTTGACTCAATCCCGTTTAATTCCTTAGAAATACGAGTATTAGATAACTTTGAAGATACATCATGGGACCAGTTTGAAGGTATGCCACCTGTACTAAACTCTGAAGAAGAAAATATTTCTTTAAGAATCTTTACATCCCTTACTATACTTATCATAGGAGAAATGAATACTCCTGAAGTTGAAGCAAATAACTTCACGACGTCACTGGCAGAAGGTGGCAAATTTAGATTGGACTGGACACCATCTGGCGATATTAATAATGATTACATTGGGGGATGGAACATCTATCAATTAGAACTACCTGAAACAGGAGGGACTGTGTTTCCTTCATCTAATCAAGCATTCAACCAGTTGGTTTGGGATGATTTGATAGCTAACTCCTTTAGGATATACCTACCAATCTCAGAGAACCATTGGAACGACCCTACAAGACTAGAAGATGGTTTATGTTCATCATATGCGATTGTACCAGTAGATAGGCAGGGAAATGCCTATTTTGAAAATGCTAATGTTACTAATGATGAAGAAGGTAACGGTACATATATTTGCGGCGATAACAACCCTCCTTCCTCTTCTATTATTCAATTCAATAATAATTGGGAGTTTACTAATAGTAGCGACTGTTTCAAGATAGAAAATGATTGGTCAATGTGTTATTCAGTGGGACTTACATGGACCTGGCCTGAACATGAAATCGATGGAAATATTACATGGAACCTATACAGAATTGAACAAGATCCAAATGGTATTGATATTTCCTTGATAACTCCAATTTGGGCAAATATTGAAGCCATTCCAATGCAATCCGCCAACTTTACTCAGCATGGTTGGGAGGATAATGGAATTAGACCACAAAGGACTTACTATTACATTCTAACACCAGTAGATTGGGTCGGCAATGAAAAAAGTATCATACAATATCCCTCGCCAAATGTTGAAAGAGTTTACATTGAAGATGACTGGTGGTCTTACTACCAACATCTAATTCCTCTACCACCTGAATTAGAAGACCCACCCCTTGGAAACGAGTGGCTAGGAAACTTCAGTGAGAGTTTAGAACAAGATGAATTCAAATATGCAGGAATTGTTGTTTTAGCAACTCTTTGTATGAGCATGATATTGCTTCCACTAATATTGAAGAAGCGTAAGCGATTAAACCGAATTATTAAGTCTAGAAATAGACAAAAATTGGCTAACTCTATGGCCGATGAATTTGATGACTTCTTCGACTAACTGAATGGCGCGGCAGGGGAGATTCGAACTCCCGAGGTGAAACACCACT
>TARA_B110001452_G_scaffold15792_1_pt1 | contig 21635 bp, 10 predicted proteins | sample TARA_B110001452 | Tara Oceans TARA_B110001452 (sample SAMEA4396971) | marine metagenome | biome: Polar Biome; feature: [DCM] deep chlorophyll maximum layer (ENVO:01000326); material: water (ENVO:00002006), including particulate matter (ENVO:01000060) such as... | depth 25 m
CACGTAATAGTACCGCAGTTTATTAAAATATAACGTAAAATTATGTTTTTAATTACAATTACAAAATATAATCGAACCATATATAACTACACTAAAAGATTTATATTATTTGCAATAAAAAAGCTTAATCACTATAATAGAAAGTATATATTTTAATATTCCAATGTTTTTAAAAATTCTTACCGAGAATCACATTCAAAATTTTTCTATATATAAGAAAACCAGAATTTCGATAATTACAAATTGCTTTAATTCTTACAATTCTAAATATTTAACTATCATTAATCCATAAATTAAATATTTAGAATTATAAAGAAATAAAATGATTTTAAAAGGATTGTTTAAAAGATGACAAAATATATTACTTTATAACTTATTTTTAAAAATATGGCTAATAATAAATCTGCAAAAAAGAGAATCAAAATTAATGAACGAAACCGCTTACAAAATCGATATTACAAAACTTCTGTTCGAACATTAACGAAACTTTTTTTTAAAACTATAAAATCGTCGGAAAACTCTCAGTCCCTTGAAACTAAGGAAAAATTGAAAACAATTTTAAATTCTATCTATAGCTTTCTAGATAAAGGTACTAAAAAAAATGTCTTTCATAAAAATGCAGCAGCTCGTCAAAAAATGAGACTTGCTACCCATTTAACTGAATATAATCAAAGTATTGATTAAAAAAGAATATATATCAAAGATAAAAACTAATTTAATAAAATAATTAAGTTTGGTTTTTAATTCTAAGAAATTGTTGTTTCAAGATATTATTGTAAATTTACTTACAATAATGTCTATTAAAAATATTTCTATTTCTATTCTTCTATTATATATTATCAAATTACAATTACCTTTTAATAAATTATTTATCGCATAAATTTAAAATCATGCACAAAAATATGAATTATATCAATGCTCTGCCCGATTTTCTTGCGATGCAACGAGTAAGTTTTTGTTGGTTTATTACGCAGGGTCTGACTGAAGAATTAGCTTTATTTTCGAAAATTTATGATTTTAGTCAGAACACTGAATATTTAATTTTCAGTGAAGAATATACATTGATAAAGCCTTTATATAATTTAGTAATCGCAAAAAAATATAGTGGAAATTACCGAGCCCAATTAATTATTCCCATTGAAGTACGAAATAAAATACTGAATCAAGTTCATTATCAAAATCAATTTCCAATTATTACCTTACCTCTAATGACTACCTATGCAACATTTATTATTAACGGTTGTGAACGTGTCATTGTAAGTCAAATCATTCGAAGTCCTGGAATTTACTTTGAAAAAAGTAAAAATCAACGAATTCAAACTCAGTTTAAAAGAAAACTATCAACTGATATTCATAAACTAAGAACATTTTTACCATCGGGTGAAGTTTTTATTTCCGAATTTGATTTATTTTTTTCAAAACCTAAATTAGATCAACCTAGAATAAATTTTGCAGATAGTGATGATAAAATTGTTGATTTATTAAAAAATAAAAGAATCAAAAAGATTCTTACAAATTGGGAAGATCAAACATTTGATTCTAATTCATTTGATCACAACTCAATTCCAATATATTACTATTCTTTGGATTTTTTAAAACAATCACAGCATGAATCTTCATTTTTATTCTTTCAATGTTTTAAGTTTTATATATTAATTTCACAGACATTAACAACTGAAACAAACTCTAAAATAATTTTACTATTTTTAAAATGGTTAAAACAAAAATATACAGTAACTAACTTAAAAATTAATTTTACTAATGAGAATGTAATTACTCTGTTGAAATATTTTCAATTTTTACTGAAAATTTTAACAAACTATCAAATTCTTAATAAAAAATTAGTCCAATTACCACGATTTGATAATCAATCAGTTTCTAAAAAAATTCCAAAATTATCTGATAATCAAGTTAAAACATTGATTCGTTTGTATACTAAAACCATTATTAATTCACAATTAAATGTTCAAGTGAATTTAAATTCACAAGTTGTCTTAGTAACTGAACATTTAATAAATTGGTTTTTTGACACTCAAACCTTCTCGTTTCTAAAACAAAATATTAATAAGCTATTAGTCAGAAAAACTAATTTAGATAAATTAATACAATTTTCAACTTTTCGGCCTACATTATACTTTTCGACTAGTTTAAAAGATCAGTTAAAATATCTTTTTGGTCAAATTCACACTTCCTATGAAGTTAATTCAACTCCGTTTGATAAATATAAAAATAATATTTATAAGCGAAGTAAACGTTTACGTCAATTAATACAAAATGATGCTCCTGAACTTATTATTCAAATCGAAGAAGAGTTATTAAAAAAAAATAAAAAAATATTTAAAGAAGAATTAACTCGGCATGATAACTATCTAAAAAAACGAGATAAGTATTTAAAAAGTAAAACACAATTATTACTTTATCAAAAAGATCACGAAATTAAGACAAATTATCATAAAAAATATACAGAGAAAGAATTATATACAGCTACTTTAATTCCAGAGTATGGATCTTGGATTCGATTTAACTTCCAAAAAAATACGAAGTTGAATGCTTATAACTATCCTCTTAAGAATCAAGAAGAAGAACTTATAATTCAATTAGACAAAATAACACAAAAACCTATTCTTTTATTATTAAAAGAGATGGGATTAACTGATCTGGAAATTTACCAGAATCTATATGCTTCAGATTTTTTCTATTTTAATAAACCATTATTAATTAATTCTACATATTTTAAACAACCACTTAGTAGGTTTGATTCCAATATAGGCTATTTGAAAAATATTTCAGAATTCTCACAAATTTTTGATCCAAATTACTATAATTTAGGAAAGGTTGGTCGCTTGAAAATTAATAACCGATTAAATTTGAAAATTAGTAATCATCTTCAAGCAATTACATATGAAGATATTTTCGCAATAATTGATAAATTAATCTCATTAACAACTTCGAAAACAATTTCTGATGATATTGACCATTTGAAAAACAAACGTGTTAGATCTATTGGAGAATTATTACAGAATTTATTCCGAATAGGGTTTCAACGGTTAGTTCGAAAATTACGAAATCAAACTAATACAGTTGAGTCCAATTACTTATTAAATTTTAGTGTTATTAATGCAACGATAAGAGAATTTTTTGGATCAAGTCAATTATCTCAATATTTAGATCAAACGAATCCATTATCTTCTTTAACACATCGCCGTCGAATTAGTAGTTTAGGGCCAGGTGGTTTAAACCGTGATCATATTAGTTTCTCAGTTCGCGATATTCACCCAAGTCATTATGGAAGAATTTGTCCTATTGAAACTCCTGAAGGTCAAAATGTTGGACTAATTGCTTCGTTAACTACGTGTGCTCGAGTAAATAGGCTTGGATTCTTAGAAACACCATTTTGGCGAGTTATAAATGGGAAAGTTTTAAAGACTGGAAATCCAATTTATTTAACTGCAGATGTAGAAGATTTATATAAGATTGCCCCAGCTGATATAGCTACAAATAAAAAGAATTATTTAATAAGAAATATTATTTCTGTTCGTTATAAACAAGATTTTATTAATGTTACACCTTCAGAAGTTGATTTTATATCAATTTCCACAGTTCAAGTTGTTTCAATAGCAGCCTCATTAATACCTTTTTTTGAACATGATGATGCTAACCGTGCATTAATGGGTTCGAATATGCAACGTCAGTCAGTTCCTTTAATTTTCCCTCAAAAACCCATTGTTGGAACGGGGTTAGAAAATCAAATTGCTATTGATTCTGGAATGACATTAAATGCTCATACTTCTGGGGTTGTAAATTCGGTAACAGCAAATAAAATTATTATTAAAACAAATGAGAATAAAAAAACAATTTATAAATTACAAAAGTATTTACGTTCAAATCAACAAACCTGTATTAATCAACGACCAATTGTTTGGAAAGGTGAAAAGATTAAATCTGGACAAATCCTTAGTGATGGTCCAGCAATCACAAGTAGCGAATTATCATTAGGACAAAATACTCTAGTTGCATATATGCCATGGCAAGGCTATAATTTTGAAGATGCTATTTTAATTAGTGAACGTTTAATCTATGATGATGTTTTTACCTCTATTCATATTGAACGTTATAAAATTGAGATTGATCCAGATACAGAACTATCTGAACAAACCATGAAAATGATTCCAAATTTACCTTTATCTGAAGTAAAACATTTAAATGAAAATGGAATCGTTAGGGTTGGAGCATTTGTAAAACCAGGAGATATTTTAGTTGGTAAAGTTATTTCTACGGATACTTATGAACAATTACCAGAATCAAAATTACTGCGTGCTATTTTTGGTGAAAAATCTAAAGGTGTTAAAGATAATTCATACCGAATGCCAGATGGTGAATCAGGCCGTGTTATTGAAACAGTAACATTTAATCGCCAAACAAAATTGACATATAAATCGGAAAAAATTTATGTATTTATTGCTCAAATTCGTAAGATTCAAGTTGGGGATAAAATTGCTGGGCGACATGGAAATAAAGGAATTATTTCAAGGATTTTAGCACGTCAAGATATGCCATTTTTACCAGATGGAACTCCAATTGATATTATTTTGAATCCGTTAGGTGTTCCTTCAAGAATGAATGTCGGTCAACTTTATGAATGTTTATTAGGATTAGCAGGTGACCAATTGAATTGTCGGTTTAAAATTTTACCATTTGACGAAATGTATGGTTTGGAAATATCACGAATTTTAATCAATAAAAAGCTTCGTCATGCCTCGATTAAAAAAAATAAAAGTTGGCTTTTCAATCCTTATTCCCCTGGTAAGATGGTTCTCATGGATGGCAGAACAGGACAAGAATTCGAGAATCCTATTACAGTAGGAAATGCATATATGCTAAAACTTATTCATCTTGTCGATGATAAAATGCATTCGCGAGCTACAGGTCCATATTCTTTAATAACACAACAACCTCTAAGAGGAAAAGCTCAGCATGGTGGTCAACGTTTTGGCGAAATGGAAGTTTGGGCATTAGAAGGATTTGGTGCTGCTTTTACGTTAAAAGAAATTTTAACTATCAAATCAGATGATATGCAAGGTCGAAATGAAACTTTAAATGCAATTATAAAAGGACAAAAAATTCCAAAATTTGGAATTCCTGAATCTTTTAAAGTGTTATTACAAGAATTACGCTCTATTGGTTTAGATATGAGTACATACAAAATAAAAGAGTTTAGTTCATCAAAAAAATATGAGATTGAAGTAAATCTTGTTGAAAAATATAACGCTCTTTCTAAGACTTTTTTACCTACTTCAAATATAGATGATATTTCATTTTAAAAATTATGGAAAACTTCGTAAAAGAATTCAATTATATTAAGATCAAATTAGCTTCACCTTTTCGGATTTTAAAATGGTCAAATCGTAGATTGCCAAATGGTCAATTTGTAGGTGAAGTACAAAAATCAGAAACCATAAACTATCGAACATTTAAACCAGAAATGGATGGTTTATTTTGTGAACGTATTTTTGGTCCAAGTAAGAGTTTTGAATGTGCTTGTGGCAAATATAAATTAGTTCGGTATGAAGGGTTAATTTGTGAGCGTTGTGGTGTAGAATTAACGGAATCACGTGTAAGGCGCCATCGGATGGGATATATTAACTTAGTATATCCCGTCACACATGTTTGGTATATTAATAGTAGGCCAAACTTTATGGCGCTTCTTCTAGAGGTTGAAGAATTTGAAAAAAGATTAAATACAACTTATACTAGCCAGTCAGAAAAATGTAAGAATAAACTTCAACTCACAAATTTTGATTACTCTTGGACTTGTAAAGGTTTGAAATTAACACCTTCGACAATTATTAGTTTATGGGATGAACGTGTAAAACGAATCAAACTTGCATCATTAGCATATTTTATTGCTGAGGATGAAATTTCATTTTATGGGTTACATTGGGATTTACAGCAATATCGTCGAAGTCGTGAATTAGGTCGTAGCAACTATCCTTTAAAGCCTTACCCAAAATCACAAAATCGTCGTCAAAATACACCAAAATATCTTTTGAGAGCAACTCCAAGTTTTTTAATTGGTACTCCATTAATTAAACGAGAACTAGAAAAACTTAACTTAGAATCAGAAATTTTTCGAACACGCTGTTTTGTTCTAATCTGTACAAAAGTCTTAAATAAAGAAGAACCTGTATATTATTCATCTCATTGGTTTCGAAAATGGGAACAGCAACGGCTGTATAAGATACGTGAAAAGGCTATTAAACGGATTAGGATTTTAGAAAATTTAATTGGAACTGGTTCACAACCTTCGTGGATGGTCTTAAGTATTTTACCAATTATTCCTCCAGCTTTAAGACCAATGATTCAATTAGAAGGTGGACGCTTTGCTACATCCGATTTAAATGAACTTTATAGACGAATTATTACAAGAAATAATAGATTACTTCGATTATTAGAAATTGATGCGCCTCAATTAATTATTAGAAATGAAAAACGGTTATTACAAGAAGCTGTAGATACATTAATTGATAATGGAAAACGAGGTAAAATAGCTTTAAGTGCAAATAATCGACCATTAAAATCTTTATCAGATATAATTAAAGGAAAACATGGTAGATTTCGTCAAAATTTATTAGGAAAACGGGTGGATTATTCAGGACGTTCAGTAATTGTTGTTGGACCAACCTTAAAATTAAATCAATGTGGTTTACCATATGAAATGGCTATTGAACTTTTTCAGCCATTTATTATCCGTGAATTAATTAATCAAGGCTTAGCTAATAATATTGGACTTGCTAAAAATCTAATTCAACATAATGAATTAGCGATTAAACCCGTACTAGAAGAAATTTTAAAAAATCATCCAATCTTTTTAAATCGTGCACCAACGTTACATAGACTTGGTGTTCAAGCTTTTGAGCCAATTTTAGTAAAAGGCCGAGCTATTAAATTACATCCTTTAGTTTGTTCAGCCTTTAATGCCGATTTTGATGGAGATCAAATGGCCGTTCATATTCCTTTATCACCAGAAGCTCAAGCTGAATGTTATATGTTAATGTTAGCACCATATAATTTTTTATCTCCAGCTAATGGAGAACCAATTATTATGCCGAGTCAAGATATGGTTTTGGGCTGTTATTATTTAACTACTACGAATATTAAAGGTCTTTTAGGTTCTAACTATTATTTTGCAAATCTTGAAGATGTTATGTTGGCATATAGTCAAAATAAAATTGAAATTCATACATCGATTTGGGTTCGCTATATGGATGAACATTATCAAAATTCAAACCCACAAAAAAAGATTATATTATCTGATGATAGTGTTATTGAATATTATGAAAACCTACAGATCCGAAAAGATCCAAATGGAAAAACAATTACCCAGTATTTACAAACAACAACTGGTAGGGTTATTTTAAATTCGACAATTCAAAAAACTTTAAATTTTTTATAATTCAAAAGATAACATATTAAATATATTTTATGAAAACTTATACCTATCAAAATACTTTAGTTGATAAAAAACAATTACGTCAATTATTAGCCTGGAGTTTTACAAGTTACGATTCTATGCAAGCTTGTTTATTAGCTGATGAATTAAAATATTTAGGATTTAAGTACGCTAGTCATGCTGGAATTTCAATTAGTATTGAAGATCTAAAAATTCCATTTGTAAAAAATGTAATGCTTGAAAAAGCGAATCAAGAGATCCATAACTCTGAAAAAATCTTTTTAAAAGGTAAAATCACAGATGTTGAAAGATTTCAAAAAATTATTGATACATGGAGTTTAACTAGTGAATCCTTAAAGACCCAAATTATCTATTATTTTAAAAATTATGACCCACTAAACTCTGTTTACATCATGGCTTTCTCAGGTGCGCGTGGTAATCTATCTCAAGTTCGCCAATTAGTTGGAATGCGAGGTTTAATGTCAGACCCAAGTGGTCAAATTATGAATCTCCCGATTAAAAAAAACTTTCGAGAAGGTTTAACAATTACTGATTACTTAATGTCAGGATATGGTGCTCGAAAAGGGATTGTCGATACGGCTTTAAAAACAGCAAATTCAGGTTATTTAACACGCCGTTTAATTGATGTCTCTCAAGATATTTTAATACGCGAAAAAGATTGTTTTACACCTAATTCAATTGTTCTTTCAAGTAAAAGTTTTGGAAATCAAAACGACATATATAACAAAATCTTAGGGCGTGTAATTAATCGACCAATCTATGATCCACAGACCTCAGTTTTATTGATTAAACAAAATACTCAGATAACTCCAGAATTAATTGAAATATTTAAAACCAAAGGCCTATCTGAATTTTCTATTCGTTCCCCACTAACCTGTCAATTATATCGCGCAGTTTGTCAAAAATGTTATGGGTGGGATTTGGCTAATGAAAATTTAGTCGATATTGGTGAAGCTATTGGAATTTTAGCAGGTCAATCTATTGGTGAACCAGGTACGCAACTTACTATGCGAACATTCCACACAGGTGGTATTTTTACATCAGAAGCACGTCAACAGATTATTAACCCATTAAATGGAATCATTCAATTTTATAAAGGATTAAAAACAGTTACTTTACGAACAAACCGTGGCGAGGATGTTTTAGTAACAAGAAATTCAGGGTCATTAGTTTTAATCCCAGAAGATAAAAAAAAAGACTTAATTAAAATTGATGTTTCACAGAATACAATATTATTTCCAAAAAATAATCAATATCTTTCGAAAGATACTGTTATTGGCGAAATAATCAATACCAATAAACAAGTCAAAACAGAGATTAAAACAATTTTAAGTGATACATGTGGTGAGATTTTTATTCCAAAACTAAAACAAAATATTAATTTATTAAATAATAATAAGTTAATTTGGATTCTAGCTGGCCAGTTATATAATAGTCCAAAAAACTCATTTGTAAATTTTCATTCTGATCATAAATTAAATCAATTTAGTTATATCTTCCGAACAAAACTTATAAATCATTACAGTGGGTTTATAAGTTTTATCAATCACAAATCGAGTCTATATCAAGGATTAATAAAAATTAATCATAATAAATATTTATTTAAAGATTCAAAATTAGAACAATTATATTTAGCTTCAAATTACAAAAATTATTTATTTACATTGGGTAGGAAAAAATATGTTTTGACTTTAATAAAGAAATATCATAAAAATTATTTACAGTTAACTCGTAATGATAAACTCGGAACCTTAATTACTAATTCTTTTTTAACATTAAATGGTGGAATTCTTTATTATGATTTTCTAAATAATTTGAAAACGAATAAAACAACAAAATTTATTGATTTCCAAAAAAATAATTATGGTTTATTTCCATATCAAGACGAACTTACGGAACTTAATGTAGAACAACAAAAAGCAATAACTACTATTAATAGATCTGGAAGAAGTATCGAAAAAGCAAAGTGGGATATTAAGAAAATAGAATGGGATATTAATTTTTTAGCTGAACAACTTTTAAAGACTGAAATAAATAGCAAAATTTACCCAGTGCTAGAACGTACGTTAGAAAAAGTTAAACGTAAACAGGAAAATACTCCCCGAAAATTACTTAGAGCTCAACGCACACTATTAAATGCTAATCGGAAATTAAAAAAATTAGCAGTTATAAAGGTAAAATTTACAAAATTTATTGACGAATTTTTGAAATTAAACCCTGGACTTAAAAAACCAACTATGAAGTTTCGTACAATTATTTGGTTAGGAGAAGAAATTCATAAAATAAAATGTGAATCAAATCTCTTATTTGTCGAAGATGGAGACTTTATTTCAGAAGGCTTTGAACTTATTCCAAATTTATTTTCAAAAACATCAGGTATTGTTAGTGTTAATTCAAAACCTAATAATATTCAAATAATTTCAATTAAACCTGGTTTAGTTTATAAAGGCAAAAATTTAAAAAAAGTTGAAAAAAATTTTTACTACCCAGGAGAAGTCTTATTTTCCAATGTTGAAATCCAAGACTTATCATTCTGTGAATGCCTTAGTGAAAAAACTTATGATAGACTTTTAGTTCGTCCAATTCAAATTTATGAATTTCCATATGTTGCTACTCATGAAATTATTGCAAAACAAAATATTAATCCTCAATTACATTTTAATTTAGAATCAGTAGGGACTTACTTTTATAAATCTAATCAACGAATTAATGGAGTAAAAAGTTTTAATCTAGTCGCAAATCTTCTACTTTTTAAGACAAATAATCTTTTTAAAAAGCATATCAATATTGAATTATCAAACAATAAATATAAAAATGCAGTTGAATTTAATGTTATTGAAAAAATTCGTTTCAATAATCATATTTCGCCATATCTAAGAGATAAAAACATTGATCCTTGTTTCCTAGTTCAAAAAGATCAATTTGTAACTAATTATCATGTTTTAGGTTATCTAGAAACTATTACTCCAGATTCACTTGAAATAGTGAAATTTAAAATAAAGAAACACAATGAAAAACAAATATTTTTGATTTCTAATGACGATTGTACAATTCTTCAAAAATCTGAAGTCACCAACAAAAAAGTAAATGATTTTATGATGAGTAAGTCAAATTTAGCCAAAACTGGTAAAATTATCATTGAAAATGATTCTCTTTTTACTTTACAAAAAGGTCGCCCTTACTTCTTCCCAAATTGTAAAAATGACAATTTGACGGTGCAAACAAATTTACAATATAAAATAATTTCCCGATTAACTAGTAATATTAATTCTACCCACAATCAAAATATATCAGTAAATTATTATGATTTAAAAAAGTCATTAATCACAAACTATTTTAACCCAACTACTGTTCAAAATAAAACAATTATTTTAAAATCTGAATTTTCAAAGTTCTTTTTAAAAAGAGAAGGAAAATTTTACAGCTGTTTACTGCCGCAATTCTTGAAAAAATTCACAGTAACAACTGAAAATCCAAATTCACGATTTCAAACTATATTGCGCCCAAATACGAATAAAGATAAATTCATAAATAAAACACGATTCGATAGAACGATACTAGTTCAAAGCTCAGATTTGATTTCAAATAGTAATCGAAAAACTATTGCTGACCCAATAAAAAATCAATTGATGCTATTAAAATTTACTGAACAACCGTTTAGAAAATCAACAAAAGCGGTTGGGTTACATTCTATAACTGAAGATTATTTTGAACAAGAAGTTAATAGTGTATTTTGTAAAAATACAGAATTTATTGAATCTGGGAAAACGCTTGGACTTTTAAATCTTGAGAAAGAAATTACCGGTGATATTGTTCAAGGTTTACCTAGGATTGAAGAAATTTTAGAAGCTCGCAAAAAAAATAATTTAATAAAACGAGTTCCTACGAGTCAGAAGAAAAGTTTATTATCTCAAAAAACCAGTTTAGATGTAAACTTTGAATTTCAACGGCTTGGAACTACTATAAAAGAAAATGATCGGATTAATCCTCACAAATTAGTAAAAGCTTACTTTAATTATTATGGGTTATTAAAATTATTTATATGTGATCGAACTAAAACATTTAAATATGCAAGATTAACTGATAATTATGAAGCAAGTCATAATAGTTTTAAAAAAGTTCAATTATTTATCTTAAATTCTGTACAATCAGTTTATAATTCACAAGGCGTAAGAATTAATGATAAACATTTAGAAGTTATCATTAAACAAATGACAACAAAAGTTCTGATTACTCACGAAGGTGATACACCATTATTACAACGAGAAATTATTGATTTGTATCATATTCAATATATTAACAAAATTTTAATAAGTGAAAATAAACAAGTAGCCTGCTATGTTCCTTTATTACTTGGAATTACAAAAGCTGCATTAGATAATCCGAGTTTTATTTCAGCTGCTAGTTTCCAAGAAACAACTCGAGTTCTTACAAGAGCTGCTATTGAAGGTCGAATCGATTGGCTAAGAGGTTTAAAAGAAAATATTGTGATTGGTCATTTAATTCCAGCAGGAACTGGGTTTCAAAATTATAAGAATTCTTTTAAAAAATCCTCGCTTCAAAATAAATTTACGAAGTTTAATCCAGAAGAACTTTTTGATTCACAAGCAATGTTGTATCCCGAAGCTGGACAAATCAATTAAAATTTGCTAACATATTCTTTAAGATTTTTATAATAATAAATAAGTAATTTAAAAATATTATGTCTGATATCAGTTTATCAAAGTTATTAGAAGCAGGAGTTCATTTTGGGCATAAAGCTCATCGGTGGAATCCAAAAATGTTCCCGTATATTTATAGTGAAGTAAATAATATTCATATCTTAGATTTAATTCAATCTGCAACCTTATTAAAAAAGGCCATGCGATATTTGGAAAAGGTTGCTGCTAGTGATAATAATAAAATTTTATTCGTTGGTACTAAACGTCAAGTAACCACATTAATTGCACAGGAAGCAATTCGTTCTAATTCATATTACGTAAATCACCGATGGTTAGGTGGTATGTTAACTAATTGGACAACGATGAAAGAACGTATTGAAAAATTAAAAGATCTTGAAAACCAAGAATCACAAGGAACATTTGATTTATTAACAAAAAAAGAAGCAGCTTTACGTAGAAAAGAATTGACAAAGTTACGTAAATATTTAGACGGTATAAAAACTATGTCAAGCTTGCCAGATGTGGTTATTATTATAGATCAAAGACGGGAAATGACAGCTATTACTGAATGTCGAAAATTAAAAATTCCAGTAGTTTCAATCTTAGATACAAACTGTGATCCAGATTTAGTCGATATTCCAATCCCAGGAAACGACGATGCTGTCCGATCAATTAAGCTAATTTTAACTGCTTTGACAGATAGTATTATAAAAGGCAAAAATAATTCGTAATTAATGCAACGTAGGTTGAACCATTCTGTTGCCCAAATTTATATTAATATAACTTCTATAATAAAAAGTTATATTAATATATAAATTCATAACTAAATTTATAAGAACTTGACGGTTAATTTCACGCGTTTATGTAATCAATGTATTTTCTTAATTAAAATAAAATTAAAAATTTATTAGTTATTGTGTTCCTCAAAAAAATTTTTATAATGTTAATTCAAAAATACCCTATGTCATGGACTAATAATAAATTGTGTAAACCTTTGTTTGTATAAGGTGAAGCAATCAGACTTATATAATGTTTATGCGAAAAAGAAATCATAGATTAAAGCTTTTCAAACAATTAAAGCATTAAGGACGAATTCGGCTCAAAATTAAAAAAATGAATAACAAAAAAAAACTAAGTGATGTTTTAAAAAGTAAACCTGAAAAGTTAAGTCAACAAGAAAAATTGGTAAAATCAATTGTTAAAGAAACTAAAATAAATCAGTTGTTTTCGGCTCAACAATTTGAAAATTCGAAAGAATATTATACTTTTAAAACTAAATATAAGAATTATCTTCGATTTAAAAAGTGTATTCTATATGGAGCCATAGGAATGACAACAAGATAAAACTTATACAAAATGGTATATACTTCGGCTTTAAACATCAAATCGGTCTCTTTGACGCTATTTGCTGTTATTGGCTATTATTCACCAGCGTTTGTGTTTTTCCATATATCTTATTATTGTGCCTTCAACAAAGTTAAGCCAACCTGTCAACTATGTAAATCTAGTTTATATGTTGTTATATCAACTATGAATTAGCTATTAGATCTAAACCAGTTCTTTTTGAAGAATATAAGTTTGAAAAATGTATTCCAATTAACTTTACAAATATTGTAAGAACAATTTATTCACATATCGGGACTTTATAAGATTTGAGAAATTTACTTTCAGAATTTAAAAAAAATAAATAAAAAGACTTACAACCCTTTTTAACAAGGGTTGTAAAAATTCTAGATCTAGAATTAATCAAAGCTACTAGTTTTACCTGAAGCTAAACCTAATTAGAATTACTCGAAAAAAGATTTTCGAGAATTTCTCATTTAATTCTTAGAAATAGAAAACCAAATTAATCAATAGGACGCATTGATAATACTGGCTCATTAGCACGGTTAATACCTTTTTCAAAACCAGCTGCAGCCGCACGAGAACGACCCGAATGCCACCAGTGGCCAACTAAGAAGAAGAAACCTAATATGAAGTGTGAACAACATAACCATGAACGTGGAGATACGTAATTAACAGAGTTAATTTCTGTTGCTACACCACCTACAGAATTCAGTGATCCTAAAGGAGCATGTGTCATGTATTCAGCAGCACGACGTTCTTGCCATGGTTGAATATCATTTTTAATTTTGTTGATATCTAAACCGTTTGGACCACGTAATGGTTCAACCCATGGTGCACGTAAATCCCAAAAACGCATTGTCTCACCACCAAAAATAATTTCACCACTTGGTGAACGCATTAAGTATTTTCCTAATCCAGTTGGACCTTGTGCTGATGAAACATTAGCACCTAATCGTTGATCACGAACTAAGAAAGTAAATGCTTGTGATTGTGAAGCTTCTGGACCGGTTGGACCATATAATTCACTTGGATACGCTGTATTATTATACCAAGAATATAAAGAAGCTGTAAATCCCATTAAAGAAATTGCAGCTAAACTATATGAAAGATAAGCTTCACCCGACCATACGAAAGCACGACGTGCCCAAGCAAATGGTTTTGTAAAGATATGCCAGATTCCACCAGTAATACATAAAACACCAACCCAAATGTGACCACCAATAACATCTTCCATATTATTTACAGAAACAACCCAACCGTCACCACCGAATGGAGAACGGAAAACGTAACCAAAAATAACAATTGGATTTAATGTTGGTGTTGTAATATAACGAACATCACCACCACCTGGTGCCCATGTATCATATACACCACCAAGATACATTGCTTTAGCAACTAATAAAAAAGCACCACAACCTAGAAGACATAAATGAATACCTAGAATTGTTGTCATTTTATTTTTATCACGCCAATCATAACCAAAGAATGGGAATGATTCTTCTAATGTATCGGGACCTAATAATGCATGGTAAATACCACCGAAACCCAATACTGCTGATGATATTAAATGAATTACACCAACTGCAAAATAAGGTACAGTAGTAGTAATTTCACCACCTGGACCAATTCCATAGCCTAAAGTAGCTAAATGTTGCATACAAATAAACCCTTGTTCATATAAAGGTTTTTCTGGTACAAAATGTGAAACTTCAAATAAAATCATTGCACCTGCCCAAAAAACCATTAAGCCGGCGTGTGCTACATGAGCACCTAATAATTTACCTGAAACATTAATTAAACGAGCATTTCCACTCCACCAAGCAAATCCTGTTGACTCAATGTCGCGACCTGCTATACTACTATTAAAGGGCGTTTCCACGTGGTAATACCTCCTCAGGGAATACAAAGTTTTCATGTGGTTGATCTTGTGCAGCCATCCACGAACGAATACCTTCGTTTAATAAAATATTTTTTGTATAGAATGTTTCAAATTCTGGATCTTCTGCTGCACGTAATTCTTGTGAAACAAAATCGTAGGCACGTAAGTTTAATGCTAAACCAACGATACCAAGTGAACTAGTCCATAAACCAGTTACTGGTACAAATAACATAAAGAAGTGTAACCAACGTTTGTTTGAGAATGCTACACCAAAAATTTGTGACCAAAAACGGTTAGCAGTAACCATTGAATAAGTCTCTTCTGATTGAGTTGGTGTAAACGCACGGAATGTGTTTGCCGCATCACCATCTTCAAATAATGTATTTTCTACCGTTGCTCCATGAATTGCACAAAGTAATGCACCACCTAAAATACCGGCAACACCCATCATATGGAACGGGTTTAATGTCCAGTTATGGAAACCTTGTAAGAATAATAAGAAACGGAAAATTGCTGCAACACCAAAACTTGGTGCGAAGAACCAACTTGCCTGTCCTAATGGGTATAATAAGAATACCGAAAGGAAAACAGCAATTGGACCTGAGAAAGCAATAGCGTTGTATGGACGAATCCCAACTAAACGTGCAATTTCAAATTGACGTAAACAGAATCCAATTAAACCAAATGCACCATGTAAAGCTATAAATGCCCAAAGACCACCAATTTGACACCAGCGAGTAAAATCACCTTGTGCTTCTGGACCCCATAAAAGTAATAATGAGTGACCCATACTATTTGCTGGAGTTGATACAGCTGCTGTTAAAAAATTACACCCTTCAAGATATGAACTTGCTAGACCATGTGTATACCATGATGTTACAAATGTTGTACCTGTCATCCATCCACCAGCTGCTAAGTATGCAGTTGGGAATAATAATAAACCTGACCAACCAACGAATACAAATCGATCTTTCTTTAACCAATCATCGATCAGATCAAATAAGCCACGTTCTTGGTTTTGCCCAATAGCAATGGTCATATTTTAATAATCCTTTAATTTAATTATCAAGAGAATAAACACTTAATCAAGCTTTTATTCAAAACTTTATAACTCTATATTATCATTATATATCAAAAACATCTAAATATAGCAAGATTTTTATATTTTGCTATTTCGAGATAGCTTGGCTTGTTTTTATAATCACCTTTTGAGCGTATGACTGCTGTGGACCAGGCAAAATAGCTGCAGCAACAACTGAAACACTCAACAAACACGCGGCTCTTTTGCTCCCAGTAGCGGTGTGATAACAATAGGCGCAATTTGCCAAATTTCCAATCGTCGTTTTTATTACTGTTTCGTCAATAGCACAGATAATGATATGACCCACTAATGTACATTTTAACATAATTTAAGTCGAACCTCCATTTATATATGATAAAATTATAACCACCCTAGGAATCCTAGGATTCCTAGAGCTGTTTATAATTTTATTATTGTGCAATTTTATTGTCAAACTTTATGGGTCTGATAAGTTAATAAAGAATACGAGAACCTTCTATATTTGCTTAAGCAAATTTACCAGAAGTCGAAGCAATAAGGAATGAAGCGTAAGTTAGAATATAACCAACAGAAAAATGTACTAGACCAACTAAACGAGCTTGAACAATTGATAAAGCAACTGGTTTATCACGCCAACGAACTAAATTAGCAAGTGGTGTACGCTCATGAGCCCAAACTAATGTTTCAATTAATTCTTGCCAATAACCACGCCATGAAATTAAGAACATAAATCCGGTTGCCCAAATTAAATGACCAAATAAGAATGTCCACGCCCAAACTGATAAGTTATTCATACCAAATGGATTATAACCATTGATTAATGGTGATGAATTTAACCATAAGTAATCACGTAGCCAACCCATAATGTAATTTGATGATTCATTGAATTGACCTGGGTTTCCACTCCAAATTGTCATGTGCTTCCAATGCCAGTAGAATGTTACCCAACCAATTGTGTTTAACATCCAGAACATAGCTAAATAGAAAGCATCCCAAGCTGAAATATCACATGTTCCACCACGTCCGGGACCATCACAAGGGAAACTATAACCAAAATCTTTTTTATCTGGCATTAGCTTTGAACCACGAGCATCTAGTGCACCTTTTACTAAAATTAAGGCTGTTACATGTAAGCCTAAAGCAATAGCATGATGAACTAAAAAATCACCGGGGCCAATTGTTAAGAATAAATCATTTTTATCACTATTAATAGCATCTAACCATCCTGGTAACCAAACTTGGTTTCCAGCAACGGTTGCAGGACTAGTTGATGATGAAAGTAAAACATTAAATTCGTATACTGCTTTACCAGATGCGGATTGAATAAATTCAGCAAAAACAGGTTCAAATAAGATCTGTTTCTCTGGTTGACCAAATGCAACTACAGTATCATTATGAATATATAGACCTAATGTATGGAAACCTAAGAATAATGATGCCCAACTCAAATGCGAGATGATCGCTTCTTTATGCTCTAGCATTCGTGCCAAAACATTATTTTTATTTAGTTCAGGATCGTAATCACGAACAAAGAAAATAGCACCATGTGCAAAAGCTCCAACCATTAAGAAACCAGCAATATATTGATGATGTGTATATAAAGCAGCTTCTGTAGTAAAATCTTTTGATAAGAATGCATATGGAGTTAATGCATACATATGTTGAGCTGTTAATGATGTAGCAACACCTAAACTTGCTAAGGCTAAACCTAATTGCATATGTAGAGAATTTGTAATTGTTTCAAATAATCCAACATGACCTGCACCTAAGCGACCTCCTGGAGGTCGGTGAGCATCTAAAATTTCTTTCATATTATGCCCAATACCAAAGTTTGTTCGATACATATGACCAGCCACAATAAATACAACAGCAATTGCTAATTGATGGTGTGCAATATCACTTAACCATAATGATTGTGTTTGTGGATGGAAGCCACCTAAGAAAGTTAAAATTGCCGTTCCTGCTCCTTCACTAGTTCCATAAACGTGTGCAGCACTGTCAGGATTTTCAGCATAAGCTGTCCAGTTTCCAGTAAAAAATGGAGTTAAACCAGCTGGGTGTGGAGGAGTTGTTAAAAAATTATTCCAACCAACATGTATACCTCGTGATGCTGGAATTGCTACGTGAACAAGGTGTCCAGTCCAAGCTAATGAGCTAACACCTAATAAACCAGATAGATGATGATTTAAACGTGATTCATTATTTTTAAACCAAGCTAAACTTGGTCGGAATTTCGGTTGTAAATGTAACCAACCTGCAAATAATAATGCACATGATAATAATAATAATCCAATCGAGCCTAAGTATAATTCTTGATTAGTACGGAAACCAATTGTGTACCACCATTGATAAACACCTGAATATGCAATATTAACAGGATATGCATTTCCTTTACTGAATGCTTTTAGAGCAGAATCACCAAAATGTGGGTCCCAAATTGCATGCGCAATTGGTTTCACTTTTAATGGATTACCAACCCACTTTTCGAAGTTTCCTTGCCAAGCGACATGAAAAAGATTTCCAGAAGTCCATAAAAAGATAATGGCTAAGTGACCAAAATGTGATGCGAAAATCTTTTGATATAAGTTTTCTTCTGTCATACCATCATGAGCTTCTAAATCATGAGCAGTCGCGATTCCATACCAAATTCGTCGCGTTGCCGGATCTTGTGCTAGGGCTTGGCTAAATTTTGGGAATTTAGTTGCCATAATTATAAAATACCTTATTTATATAAATTTTAGTTAGTAATAAAATATTAATTAATATTTCTAATATTTTATTTATGATGAATATAGTAAGCTTTGTATAAAGACTTAACTAATTGATAACGAACGTGCTAGGAAGAATGACCAAGTTGTTCCAATACCACCTAATAAGTAATGAGCTAAACCAACAGCACGACCTTGAGTAATACTCAATGCACGTGGTTGAATCGCTGGTGCAAAATTTAACTTATTATGTGCCCAAACAATTGATTCAATTAATTCTTGCCAATATCCACGTCCACTGAATAAGAACATTAAACTAAATGCCCAAATAAAGTGAGCTCCTAAGAAAATTAAACCATATGCTGAAGATGCAGATCCATATGACTGAATAACTTGTGAAGCTTGTGACCATAAGAAATCACGTAACCAACCGTTAATTGTAATAGCACTTTTTGCAAAGTTACCACCAGTAATATGTGAAATACTACCATCAGGTGAAACTGTACCCCAAACATCAGATTGCATCTTCCAACTAAAGTGGAAAATTACGACTGAAATTGAATTATACATCCAGAATAGACCTAAAAATACATGATCCCAACTTGAACTTTGGCATGTTCCACCACGACCTGGGCCATCACAAGGAAAACGGAAACCCAAGTTTGCTTTATCTGGAATTAATTTTGAACTTCGTGCATATAATACACCTTTTAGTAAAATTAAAACAGTAACATGAATTGTAAAAGCATGAATATGGTGTACCATAAAATCGGCAGTACCTAATTGAATCGGCATCATTGCAATTTTACCACCAACTTCAACTACTTCACCACCAAAAGCGTAACTAGTTGTGGCTAATGCATTTGGAGCTGTTGTTCCAGGTGCTAATAAATGAATATTTTGAATCCATTGTGCGAAAATTGGTTGTAGTTGAATTGCTTTATCTGAGAACATATCTTGTGGGCGTCCTAATGCTCGCATTGTATCATTATGAATGTAAAATCCAAATGCATGACAGCCTAAAAATATACAAACCCAATTTAAGTGTGAAATTATTGAATCACGGTGTCGTAAAACTCTGTCTAATAAATTATTATAATTATTAGCCGGTGTATAATCACGAACCATGAAAATTGCAGCATGAGCTGCACCACCCACTACACAGAACCCACCAATCCACATATGATGTGTAAATAGACAAAGTTGTGTAGCATAATCAGTTGCAATATACGGATATGGTGGCATTGCATACATATGATGAGCCACAATAATGCTTAGTGAACCCACCATAGCTAAATTAATTGCTAATTGAGCATGCCATGACGTTGTTAAAATTTCATATATACCTTTATGGCCTTCACCAGTGAAAGGACCTTTATGAGCCTCTAAAATTTCTTTCATACTGTGACCAATACCCCAATTTGTACGGTACATATGTCCAGCAATAATAAATAAAACGGCTAAAGCTAAATGATGGTGAGCAATATCACTTAACCATAACCCTCCTGTTACAGGGTTTAAACCACCTTTAAATGTTAGAAAATCTGAGTATTCACCCCAATGACCAGCAAAAAATGGTGCTAATCCTTTTGAGAAACTAGGGTATAATTGACTCATTAATTCACGATTAATTAAAAATTCATGAGGCAATGGAATTTCTTGTGGTGATACACCAGCATCTAATAATTTATTAATTGGTAAAGCAATATGAATTTGATGACCAGACCAAGATAAACATCCTAAGCCTAATAAACCAGCTAAATGATGATTCATCATTGATTCAGCATTTTGGAACCACTCTAATTTAGGTGCAGCTTTATGATAATGGAACCAACCAGCAAACAACATAATTGCTGACATTGCAAGTCCACCGATTGCAATCCAATACAATTCAACTTCACTTGTAATACCTTCGGCACGCCACATTTGGAACCAACCTGAAGTTGTTTGAACACCTTGGAAATTACCACCTACATCACCATTTAAAATTTCTTGACCAACAATTGGCCAAACAACTTGAGAACTCTGTTTAATATTAACAGGATCATTTAACCAAGCTGAGTAATTCGAGAAATATGCACCATGAAAATGCATACCACTAATCCATAAAAAGATAATTGCTAATTGTCCAAAATGGGCACTAAAAATTTTACGAGAAACTTCTTCTAAAGAACTTGTTTGACTATCGAAATCATGAGCATCAGCATGTAGATTCCAAATCCAAGTTGTTGTTTTTGGACCTTTGGCTAAAGTTCGGGAAAAGTGACCTGGTTGGGCCCATTTAGCAAAACTAGTTTCAACTGCGTCTTTTTCAACAAAGACTTGAACATTATTTCGACGTTGATCGGTTGAGCTTATTACCATTAATATTTCTCCTTATTGGGAGATGAAAATCTATGAAACTCTCATAACTTAGAAAAACATTATTGTTTATTCATATGAGTTTTCTTTCTTACTTAATTATTATATATAATTTTAGAAAATATTTTTCATAATATTTTTCATAATA
>TARA_B110001452_G_scaffold253508_1_pt1 | contig 21570 bp, 21 predicted proteins | sample TARA_B110001452 | Tara Oceans TARA_B110001452 (sample SAMEA4396971) | marine metagenome | biome: Polar Biome; feature: [DCM] deep chlorophyll maximum layer (ENVO:01000326); material: water (ENVO:00002006), including particulate matter (ENVO:01000060) such as... | depth 25 m
TAGTTTTATATATTTCAAAAGAATCTGCATAATGTAGAGAATTATTTGTGTTTTTTCTTAAAATTCCAACAACTTTATTACTTAAAATTTGATCAAAATGAACATTTCGAGAAAGATTAATTTTAAAATATTTTTGGCTTTTCATCCAAGAAGGTCTAGAAATTGTTTTTACTAAATTTTTAAACATTTCTTGCGTATGTATAATTCGTGTTATTTCCTGTTGGCCCGGAAATATTTTTAAAACCTAGCTTATACAAATAATTATTTATACTTTCTTTCTCTGTCTCACTATTCACTTCAACTAAAATGCTTTGTAAGGTTTTATTCTTTAGAATGTCACTCATGCCTTCTAGTATTTGCATCTCAATCCCATCAACATCTAGTTTTATATAATTTGGACACGGTAATTTTTTATTTAAAAATAAATTATTCAAAGTATCAGAGGCGACTAGATACGAAAATTTTGTTTTATCCTCTTCCCCAAATTGATGCATTGAAAAACCAGCTCCTATAAAATTTCGATAATTAAAATGTCCCATTTTTGTTTCATTACTTAGTGGTGCAAGTATTGGGACTATATCTGTATTATTCAATTTTATTGCTTTTATTAAGTTAATAAAAGAATTTACCTCTGGTTCAAATGCATAAACTTTCACTTTTTTTTTTAATGAAGCATAAAGAGAAAAAACTCCGACATTCGCACCTATATCAAAGAAAATATTATCTTTTTCAAATTTATCTATAAATTCTATTGTGTTTTTTTCCTTTCCATCTTTTTGAAATTTGGACCATCTTCTATAAGTTATGTCATTAGAGGGTGAAAATAAAATTTTTGTATCATTATAATTAATTTCAAAATTTTCCTGAATTTCATCAGGAAATATTTTTAATACTTTTGAGATTTTTATTATAGAAGATTTTACTTTTTTTTTAAAAAAATATATAAAATTTTTAATCATTTTTATTTTCTAGATATTTATTCCATCTTTTAAATGACTTAAAACCATTTAGTCTTCCATCTACATCACAGACATTGCATGGTTTATAGTTTCTATCGCCGCAAGATAATTTTTTTCTTACTTTATTGAATTTTGTATTAGACCAGATTGTTAATAATGAGTTTTTATTTATATTTCCATATATTTTATCTTTTTTCCAGTCATGTGCACACATAAGCACACTGCCATCGTGATCAATTTTTACTTTGTAAAATGGAAAATAACATGGTTGTTTTAAAGGTTCAGTAAGAGGCTTCAACTCAAAATGATCCGTCTTGTATTTAATAGCGCCACCTCTATTGGACATGGTTATTCCATGACTTTCTTCAGAGCCTAAATATCTTTTTCTAATTGAAAATTTATCTTCTGATAATTTGAAATCATATCTTAACTTTTCCATTTCTTTTACTTGATGTGGTCCATCATATAAACTGACTTGTAGCTTATCAAGTCCTGCTTTAAAAAGATTATTAAGTAATCTAGATCCATTTTTTTTAACCAAAACATCTCCATTTGAAACAATTTCAACTTTTGATTTTGGTAAATTAGATTTGATTTCTAGAACATACTTATCTATATTTTTTGTTAATAATGGTTCACAAAAACCTGCAAATGAAAATCTACCATCATAATTAATTGAGATACAATCTTTAATTAATTTTTTAAATGAAATCATATTTAGATTATTTAAAATATTCGGATATGCTGACTCATCAACTCTTGGACAAAAAACACATCTTCTGTTACAAGCTCCATTGATACTAAACTCGATAGATGAAAAAGGAGGAACATCATTTTTCAAATTTTTGTTTCTGCTAATGTGTTGGTCTATTTGATCCCCAACTCTTGCTATATTTTGATCAATAAATAAATTTTTTTTGATCATTATAAAATTTTTCTATTATAGGAGGCTTTGGCAACTACATGCATTTTTTTCATCAAACCTTTAAATTGTTTATAGTCTATCGGTTGTAAAGGATCTACAGCCGAATTTTCTGGGTCTGGATGAACTTCTAACATGATGCCATCAGCTCCAGCAGCTATACTGGCAAGTGACATAGATTCAACCCATGGCCTCCAAAAAGTGGCATGTGATGGATCAGAAATTATTGGTAAGTGAGTTATTTCTTGAGCAGCTGGTATAACTTGTAAATCTAATAAAAACCTTGAAGTTGATCTGTGGGTATGTGGAGTTGAAACTCCTCTTTCACATAAAATTATTTTTTTGTTTCCTTCTACCATTGCATATTCTGCTGCACCCAGCCAATCTCTTAAAGATGCTCCGTAATGTCTCTTAATCATTATTGGTTTTTGAGTTTTTGCACATGCAGTTATTAAAGGGAAGTTTTGCATATTTCTTGATCCGATTTGTAAAATATCAGCTACATCACAAATTTGATCTAGATATTTTTCTTCCATAATTTCTGTTATTACAGGAATATTAGCCTCACTCTTTGCTTGTTTTAACCACTCTAACCCATCAAGTCTTGTTTCAGTATATTTTTTGCTTCTATAAGGAAAAGTAAGTGGTTTAAATGCACCACCTCTTAAAAAATGTGCACCATATTTTTTAACATTTATCGCACAATCAATAATTAGTTTTTCATTTTCAACCATATTTGGGCCTGCAAAGATTGGTATCAAATTTCCTCCAAACTCAATACCTGAAATTTTAAATTTACTTTTGTGGTCTTTATTTTTTTTTGCAACCAAAGGAAATTTTGTTTTTACATCTTCAATTGAAACATCTTTTCCTGGAAACTTGTTAGCTATTTTCATTTTTTATTTTCCTAATTTTCTTGATTTAGGGTTATCACTTAATAATACCATTTTTTTTCGTTCTGCACTTAAATAAAATGCATGAATAATTTTAGTTGTAGTAAGTGCGCTATAGGTAGATGAATAATCCTTTTTTTTAAGTGATATTTGACTTAAAGAATCTATGATTAATGGTAAGTGACTTAAACCATACCCATTATCAAATTTTTGGGAATAAAGTTTTTTTACTGTTTTATCTTCTTTTTTTTTATTTAAGAAATTCCAATCAGTAATTTCATTAAGAGCAATGCCTCCAATTTTAGCATATCCTTTTTCACCTAGCACAGAAATTGATGCTTCATAATCTTTTGGCCTTGCTGCCGTAGTGGCTTCAACTGTACATAAAGCACCATTTTTTAATTCTAATGAAGATACGAATGTATCTTCTGCTTGAAGTTTATTTAACCTATTTCCAATAATTGAATTTACACTTTTAATTGGTCCAAATATCCAATTTAGTGAGTCTATATGATGTATTGCTTGTTGATTAATAACTCCTCCATCATGTTTCCAAGATCCGTGCCATTCATCGTTATAATAATCTTGATATCTACACCATCTTAAAACTACAGCAATAGTTATTATCTTGCCAAATCTTTTTTTGACTACTGCATTTTTCAAACATTTAATCGCAGAATTAAATCTATTCTGAAATGCAACACCTAAATAAAGATTTTTTTTTTTGGCAATATTTATTAATTTTTTACCTTGATCAGGTTTCATTGTGATAGGTTTTTCAACAAGTACATTTATGTTCTTATCTAGTGTAGTTTTGGCGTTGCGGTAATGTGAGCCTGATGGTGTACAGATTATTAAAAGATCTATTTTAAGTTGATTTAACATGTTGGATAAATCTGTAAAATATCTTGAATTATATTTGTTGGCAAAAACCTTAGCTTTATTAATATTTAAATCACATACACCCACTATATCTATATTTTTAATCTTATTTAATTTAAAAATTTTATGATAATGCAGTGCCACTCTACCACATCCTAAAATAGCAACTTTAAAATTTGTTGTTTTTTTTTTCATTTATATTTTTACCAGCTCTATTTTTTTAGACATTGTTTGTATTATTTTCTCAATCTTATTTCTTCCAATTTTTTTTTTGTAAAAAATATGAGCAGAATTATGATAAATTTTGTGCATTGGAATATCAAGTTCCTTAGAGAGAAATTGGTGCCAATAATATTTTCCATAGTGACCTAAGGGATTGCAAAAAATTTGATGACAAATGCTATAAAAATCATCTCTTTTGAATGATTTTAATTGCTTCCAATCTTTAATTAAAAGATTTTTATAATTAATTTTATTATTCCAATTGTTAGTTGCTTTAAATTTTGTTGACCAAAAAATAGCCTGTGAAGAAATACACTTAAAGTTTAAAAATAAAGCTTCTAAAATAGCGGTACCATGATGTGATATTAAAATAGTTTTTTTATTTAATCTCTTAAGTAGATCTAAATTTTTCGTTGGTTCATTAATAAAAATTATATTTTTATTATTTTCATATTTTGATAAAATTCTAAAAAATAATTTTCTATCATAAGTCCTTTGTGGAGTTGGAAATGTACCATAAAAAAAAGTTGGATGTCCTTTAATTAAAATTTTATTATTCTTATCTTTTATTAATTCATCAATTGTAAATTCAAGCCAATCGTAAACATTTACAAAACCATCATACCCACACAGCAATTGTCCATCAGTAAATGAATGGGCATAAATTAAATGAGTAATTTGATCATATTTTTTATTTTCTTTTACAAATTTAATAGCTCTCATCCATGGAATACGTTCGGTTTTATGAAGAATTTTTTTTAATGAACTCTTAGCTTCTTTAATTTGTTTATTATTAATTCTTTTATTATTATTTTTTTTAATTTGAATTATATCTTCGTAGTTTATCATTTTTTTATTATAATTAATGCAATATGCTAATCCCCTAGGGTATCCAAGCGTATAGATTGGAATTTTTTTTTTTGCTAATACAGAAATAACCAAGCCATTTCGATACATCCCATGATCAATGAAAGCTCCTTTAATATTATCTTTTTTAATTTTTAGAATATTTCTTATTATTGTTAAGCTTTTGTAAAAGCATTTCATAGATTCATAAAAAAAAGAAACCCAATACAAATAACTATTATAATTTTTATATATTTCTGGAATTGTATATCGGCTCAAATTATATTCCTGATATTTAACTGTCATAATTTTTTTTTTTGAAAAAAAATTTGTTTCGAAAATAATTTTTATTAAATATAAAATTGCTACAAAATCACGTTTCTGATTTTTATTTACATGCAAAACAAGTTTTTCATTAATCAGTCTCTCAGAATGTTTTTTTGCTGCTCCAATTAAAAATTTATATGGACCAATAGGCTCTCTTAATACAAAGAAAAAATTTTTATTTTTATTCATAAAACTCTTCAATTCAGCACAATAAATAAATGCATTTTATATTTTTTTTTATTTTTTGATATTTATTAACTATTTTTGGCAAATAAATATGTTTATTATTTGTTGCTCATTACCTAAATTAATCAATAATAACAATCAATAACATAATTAATCTATATTCAAAATTATAAATTTAACTTATAATCATGTATAATTTAATAAAAATCCCAAATTTTTAATGAACAATAATTTCGATTTTAAAACTATTAAAGATAAAAATTTCTCTAAAAGAAAATTAGTAAACTATGCATTTAGAAAAGCACATTTAGAGCAAGTAAATTTTTCAAATAGTAATTTGGAAAAAGTAGATTTTTGGAATGCTGACTTGAATAAAATTAATTTTAAGGGGGCGAGTCTTAATAATTGTGTTCTATCAGATACTGACTTAACAAGATCAATAATTTCTAAAACTAATTTTTTAAACTCAAATTTAAGTCATTGTAATTTGAGTGGACTGAATTTTAATGACTCTTCTTTTTATAATGTAAATCTTAGAGACGCGATTTATAATAATAAAACAATTTGGCCTAAAATGTTCAATCCCGAACTTTATGGTGCAGTTAAATTAACTAAAAAACTAAATAAGCCCAAAAACAAAAAATCAAAAAAAATAATTTCAAAAATAGCAAATGAATTAAAAAATGGTAAAGGTTACTATGTTTTTAAAAATTATTTTTCAAAAAAAGAAATTGATAAAGCAAAAAAAATTATTTTAAAAGTATCTAAGATTAAAAAAAAATTATCTTTTGTTTCTGATAAAAAAAACAATCAAAAATCTATCTTAAATTTGATTGCACTTGGGAGTATTTTTGAAAAAATGATTCAGCCAAAAGTTGTAATGGATGTACTTGAAAATTTACTAGGAAAAAATTTTATATGTGGGCATTTTTATGCTAATACCCTTTTTGCTGGTGCTAGAGGTCAAAAACCCCATATGGACTATCCTTACTTAGGAATGGAAAATTTTTGGGAAAAATTTCCTTTCAAATCAAATGGTAATCTAGTTTTAAACTGTCAGACGATGATTTTATTAGATAACTTTACAGACATAAACGGTGCCACAGAATTTTTACCTGGTAGCCAAAAATTTAATAAATATCCTAGTCAAAAAGTTTTTGATAAAAAAAAAATTAAATTTGTTTATCCAAAGGGTTCTCTTATTATTTTCAACGGAATGGCGTGGCATAGATCAGCATCTAATTTTTCATATAAAGAAAGAATTGCAATTTTAGGTCAGTATTTACCTTTTTTTATAACACCAATGTCTAATTTGAAAAGGTGTATAAAGAAAAAAGATATAAACAAACTAGATAGTAGATTACGACAGCTTTTAGGCATCGATTTAGTGAATCCAATTCAAAATTTGAAATCAAAATAAATATTAATAGTACTGTTTTATGATATCATTTATTAATTGAAATTAATTTTTAATTATTTTTAAATATTTGAAAATGCATAAATCTTTTATAAAATTTTTAGATACTCTAGACATTAAGCTAGGTGAAAAACTTTATATTGCTTCTGACATTACTCAAATATTGATTTTTCATAAAAAAAATAAAGAAGAATTCAAACCTAATGATCTTATAAATTATTTTTTAGAGAAAATAGGAAAAAAAGGCACCCTTATATTTCCAACATTTAATTGGGACTTCTGTAGAGGAATCCCATTTGACTATTCCAAAACTCCTTCGAGAGCAGGTTCTCTAACAAGGATTGCGTTGACACGCAAAGATTTTATAAGAACAAAACATCCTATATATTCTTTTGTAGTAAAAGGTTTTGATCAAGACATTCTTTATGAATTGGATGACGAAAGTGGCTGGGGGTCAAAATCTTTATTTAAATATTTTCATGAAAATAATGCTAAAAATTTATTTATTGGTATTGATTATAAAAATGGGTTTACTTTTGATCATTATTTTGAAGAAAAAGTTGGAGTTGATTATAGATATTTCAAATATTTCAGCGCTGATTATATTGATCGTTATGGTAATAAAGAATTTAAAAAATATAAGATGTATGTAAGAGATTTAGATAAGAACATCGTAACAGCTATAAGTCACAAAATGGATGATGTTTTAAAAAAAAAGAAAGCTTATAAAAAGTTTTTTTTTGAAAATATATACTTTGGCTTAATTGAAATGAAGATTTCTGGAGACATAATGTTAGATGATCTTAAAAAACAAGGAGGATTGATATATCAAAAAAAGATTTAAATTAATATTATACCGAATTAGATATGATTTATTAAATTTTTTTATCTTTTGTTCTTAATACTATAAATAATATAGATTTTTTTTTAAAAAAATGATAACTCTTATTTTATGAAAATATATTCTCTAGATACCTTGAAAAATATTATAGAAAATAATAATGGTAAAGTTGTTATATTTGGTTTTGGAACTCTTGGGAAACTATCAAAAAAAGTACTTAATAAACTTGAAATAAAAGTAGATTATTTTTGTGATAGCGATGTAAGAAAACATGGTGAAGTTTATGAGTCCATAGAAGTTATAAGTATCGACTCATTAAACAAATTAGATAAAAATACAAACATATTTATATCCCATGATTATTTCTTAGCAGTTATGCCCAATCTAGAAAAAAACAATTTTCAAAATATTTTTACAACAACTGAACTTTTAGACTATCCAAATGCAATGGATATGTATGAAGGAAATCTTTATCCTTTAAAATTAAAAAGAAGAATAGATTTTTACAATGAAATGTCTAAAAAAAGTGAATACACTTCTTCAGGTGTTTTAAAAATTAAATCTGTAGACATCCAAATAACAGAAAAATGCTCTCTTAAATGTAAGGATTGCTCAAACCTAATGCAATACTATACCAAGCCTCAAGATAGTGAGATAAATCAATTATTTAAATCTATAGATAACCTTATGAGTGTAGTTGACCATGTTAATGAGTTTAGAGTTCTTGGTGGTGACCCATTTATGAACAAAGAAATGCACAAAGTGGTTAACAAGCTATCTAAATTTAAAAACAATTCTAGAATAGTAATTTATACAAATGCAACCATACTACCTAAGGGTGATCAGCTAGACTGCCTAAGAAATGAAAAAGTAGGCTTAGAAATAACTAACTATGGTGAAGCTTCAAGACAGCATGATGCTCTAGTTGCTTTATGTGATAAAGAAGGAATTGAATATTCAACTATTAAATGTGAAACTTGGCAAGACTGTGGGAGAATAATACCTCACTCTCAAAAATCAGAAAAAGAAATTATTAATCAGTTTAACAATTGTTGTAACAGTGATTTGATTACTCTACTACATGGCAAACTATATAGGTGTCCATTCTCAGCTAATGGAAATAACCTAAAAGCCTTTAACGAAAATTCATCAGATATTATTGACCTAACGAAAGATTATGACACAAAAGAAAGTTTAAAAAAAATGGTTAAAGATTTATGTTATAATAAAAAATTTTTAAATGCATGTTTTTCATGCAATGGAAGAGATTATACAACAACAAATATAAAATCAGCTATCCAAACTCTGAATAAAAAACCACTTGAATATAAAAAACTAGAAAGTTAGTTTTAGTTGCTAATTTTTAATGAAACCTTTTTTTAGTATTATTATACCAGTTTATAATTCAAAAAAATATTTTAAAGAATGCTTAAAAAGTGTAATAGATCAAGACTTTAACAATTATGAGGTAATAATTATTAACGATGCTTCAAATGATGGATCAAGAAAAATTTTTAATGATTTTAGAAAAATTTCAACAAAAATAAAGATTATAGAAAATAAAAAAAATTTAGGAGTCTCTATATCTAGAAATAAAGGCATCGTTCAATCTGTTGGAAAATATATTATTTTTCTTGATAGTGATGATATTTTACAACCCAATATTTTAAAAAGATTGTATCTACATACTTCATCAACAATGACAAATATCGTTGTTTTAGAACATAATGAGCTAAAGAATAATCATAAGAATTCAATTATTAGGGAGTCCGAAAAAAAAGGATTTTTTACAAAACAAGCTTTTTCAAAAAAAAAGGTACACTTAATAAGTTTAGTAAAAAATTTTAAGTTATTTAATCCACTATGCTATAATTTTTTGATTAATAGAAAGTTTCTTTTAAAAAAAAAAATTTTTTTTGAAGATATAAGAATACATGAAGACCATCTTTTTATATCAAGATTATTTTATTGTAGAGAAAAAGTCACTTATCCAGGAATTGTTACACATTCAAGAAGATCTACAGGTCTTGAGTCTTTAGGAAGATCAGTCGGTTATGATGTGTGCGTATCTTGTATAAAGAATTTATATTTTTATTTAAAAGATCGTAAAAAAATTAATTTTACAAGAAATGAAAAGAAAAATTTTCTTGAAAATATTAATATTTTTACAAAAAAATTTTTTTTAAATTTATTAATATGTTCAAATAAAGATATGATTAATTTAAGCAATTTTACCTATAAAAATTACCCCTCCCTATCAATAAACATGAGTAAGCAAACAATAGATACAAAGTTATTGAAAATAAAAAAATCTAACCAAAAAAATTGGTTAGCTATTACTAAAAATATATTAAGCAATATTGAGAATGAACTAAGCATAAATAATCGTGAAAAAGTAAATATATTTTGTTCTAGTGCATATTCAAAAATATGTATTAGATTATTAAAAAAAAATAATAAGTTAAAAATTAATGCAGTATTTGATAATAATAAGGATTTTCAAAATCAAAAAATTGAAAATATAAGAATTAAGTCTATAAACAAATATCAAAGTGTTAATATGAAATTTTTAGTGTGTAATCTTAATAATAAAGACTTTAAAAATATACAAAATCAACTAATAAAATTAAAAATACCAAAATATAGAATAATCAAATTTGATATTTTAAAAGGTTACACAATATGACAATTTGTATTATTCCTGCTCGATCTGGTAGTAAAAGATTAAAAAATAAAAATATAAAAAAATTTAATGGTAGGCCTATTATCAGTTATGCAATAAAAATTGCCCGATCAAGTAAATTATTTACTAAAATAATCGTTTCAACAGATAGCAAAAAGATCTCTAATATTGCTAAAAAATATGGAGCTGAAGTTCCTTTCCTAAGATCAAAAAAATTGTCAAATGATTATGCTTCTACTTCAGATGTATTAATTGATTGTATAAAAAAAATATCTTCAAAAGAAACCGAGTTTCACTTTTGCTTGTACCCAACTACAACATTAATCTCAAAAATGGATCTGATAAAAGCTTATAAAAAAATAAAAAAACAGAAGGCTAATCTATTAATTGCTATAACCGATTTTGAGTCCAACCCTCATAGAGCTTTAAAGTTAATAAATAACAGAATTAATTTTAATATTAAAAAATATGCGAAATATAGAACTCAAGATCTTCCAAACTTATATAGAGATAGTGGATCTTTTTATATTTTTAAAACTGAAAGTTTAATAAAATATAAAGGGAAATTAGATAACAATTCTACATTTTATCATCTTGACAGAAACAAGGCTGTAGATATTGATAATATTGAAGATTTTAAGTTAGCGGAATTATTATTTAAAAACAAAGTTTAATTTTAAAAACTAAAAAACTTTATATTTTTTTAATATTTCAATACCAGTTTTATAAGAATCAAACTCTACAATATCATCTGTTTCCATTGCTATTTTAAAGCCTTCTTCCAGCCCTGACATTAAAGTCATATGACCTATTGAGTCCCATTCTGGGATTTCATTATATTTAATATTTTCATTAAATTTTGCAGGTTCAATTGACAAGGATTCAATAAATATTTTTTTATATTGTTCTTTATTATCCATAATGAATTATTTTAAATTTTTCAATACGCTTTCTACAATTTTATCAGGACTCAGTCCATGTTTTTCTTGTAAAAACTTATAGCTGCCTCCCTTGCTATAAATATCATCGATACCTATAGTTAATTGTTTGGGAGAATTATTTAATGTCGATTTATATTCTGCTATCGCACTGCCCAACCCACCTATTACGTTATGTTCTTCAACTGAAACAATCATTTTACTTTTTTCACAGGCTTTTTTGATTGCAGCTTTATCTAAAGGTTTGATTGTGTGCATATTTACTACACTACACAAAATATTTTCTGCCTCTAATTTTTTTGCAGCTTCTAAACAATTATAAACCATTGCTCCTGCACAAAAAATTGTCAAATCCTTTCCCTCTCTAAGTTCGATAGATTTTCCAATTTCAAATTTGTAATCTTTAACATTAACAATTGGATTATTGGAAGCACCCGTTAATCTTATATAAATTGATTTATCTGATTTTACTGATGCTTCTAATGCTTTAACTGTTTCCAAAGAATCAGATGGAGAAATAATAGTGATGCCTGGTATTGTTCTTAAAATTCCAATGTCTTCTATGCAGCAGTGAGTGAACCCAAGATTGCCAAGTGCCAAACCACTTGCAATACCTACCATACAAATTTTTTGTTTCATATAACCAATATTTACTTTAATTTGCTCACAACATCTTATTGTTTGAAAAGGAGCAAATGTAGTTGTAACTACATTAAAACCTTCACTTGAAAGACCAGCGGCTACTCCTATCAAGTTCTGTTCAGCAATTCCTAGATCAAGATATTTGTTTGGGAAAATTTTTCTGTATCTGTCTAGACCAGCAGAAGTTGAAACATCACATGTTAACACCATTAAATTTTCTATTTCCTTGGCTAATTCTAATGCTGCAATTCCAAAGGTAGCTCTTGAGCCTATTGTTGACCAAATCTTGATATTTCTCTCATTAATAAGCATAATTAGTAAAATTAATATAATTCTTTTTTTGCCTGTTCGTAAAGTGTTTTGCTCAAAACTGCATGATGCCATTCATTATTATTTTCTGAAAAAGAAAAACCTTTACCCTTAATAGTTTTGGCTATAATTGCTTTTGGCTTTAGTGAATTACTAGACTCTTCAAAAACTTTATATAATTTTTCAATATCATGACCATCAACTTCTATTGTTTCCCAGCCAAAGCTGGACCATTTTTTAAATAAGCTTTTGGTGTTCATTATTTCCTGATTTGTACCCGTTTGTTGAAAATTATTATTATCTATTATTGCATAAAGATTATTCAAATTTAAATTTGGTGCTGCCATCGCAGCTTCCCAAACTGATCCTTCATTACACTCCCCATCTCCTAAAATTACAAAAACATTGTTCTCCTTCTTATTTTTTTTTATCGCCATGGCCACACCAATTCCAAGTGAAAGTCCCATTCCTAGAGATCCATTAGAAAAATCTATTCCTAATTTTCTATTAATCACTGGGTGACCTAAAAGGTTGCTATCATCTTTTTCAAAAGTCTTTAATTCGTCTTTTGTAATAAAACCTACTTCACATAATGCTGCATAATATGCCAAACATGCATGTCCTTTACTCAAAATGAACCTATCTCTATCAATCCAATTCGGATCATTTTTATTTATTTTCATTTTGTGTGAAAATAATAAAGAAATAATTTCTACAATTGAAAGAGCTCCTCCAAAATGTGAGCTACTTGCACCAGCTACAAAAGCCATCTCTAAAATATTTTTTCTAACTTCTATAGAAAAATTTTTAATTTTTTTCAAATCTTTTGAAATATCACTCACTTACATTCCTCCATCTACTCGGATGATTTGGCCTGTGACATAGCTAGAAAGGTCTGATGCAAGATAAAGCACTGTATTTGCTATTTCTTCTGGTTTACCAACTCTTTTTAATGAAACTTTTGAAATTGTTTCTTCAATAATATTTTTTGGAGTATTATTTGACATCATATCTGTATCTGTAAGGCCAGGTGCAATAGCATTAACACGAATATTTATTCCACCTAATTCTCTTGAAAGAACTTTTGCTTGAGCATTTAGTGCTGCTTTTGATGATGCATAACTACTTCTTCCTTCGTTTCCATCCAGAGATGCGCTTGAAGAAATATAAATTATACTTCCTTTCTTCTTTTTTACCATTGATTTGAGAATAAACTGAGTAAAAATAGTTTGAGAGAAAAAATTTATTTCAAAAATTTCATTTAACTTTTTTTTTGAAGACATCTGAAAAAGTGATGTTTGAATAGTTCCTGCATTATTTACCAGGATTTCTATTGATCTATCAAAACTTAGTATTTCATTTGCTGCTTCTTTAACTTTATTTTCATTGGCCAAATCAAGTTCTATAGGGATAATTTCATTATTATAATTTTCTTTTATAGTTTTGATCTTAGAAAGAAAACCTTCATCAATAGTTCTGGCACATGCAAAAATATTTGCTTTATTTTTTGAAAAATTTTTTAATATTTCAAGTCCGATTCCCTTGTTACTTCCAGTAATAACTGCTGTCTTATTTTCTAAAAGCATTAAACAAAATCTTCTTCAGAAAATATATCTTTAGCTAGAGCAGGTTTAAATATGGTTTGACCACTCTTAGTCATAAATTTGCTTATGAAATCTTTATCTTCACCAGCCAAACATAGATCACTATGATTTCTAAAATACTTGATACTAAAGCCATGATCAATAATTTCTTTCAATGACTGTTTAAAAATGTTCCCAATTTTTATGTGTACATAAGGGCAAACAAGCACGTCTCCAATAGGAGTTACGTATACTCTATTAACTGTAGTGCACCCTAAAATTTTTTCGTGGTTTTTATCAAATGGATTCCAAACATTCCTAACTAAATTTTTATATTCTTTTCTGATTTTTCTTAAATATTCTCTATCTTTATCATCACAAATAATATCTTCAGCATTTTGCCACATTCCAGAAGGTACTGCCACATTAAGAAGTGTCTTATATCTTTTTTCTTTTGAATAATCTAAAAGTTGTTTAAAATGTTCTGTATTTGCATTGTAATGTCCAACTGTAATGTTCAAATAGGGATCCATGCCAGCATTTCTTACATGCTCTAATGCTGCAATTGCTCTTTTCCAAGAATCTTTTCTTCCCCTTATTTCATCGTGTATTTTTTCATCCATGCTATCTATGCTTACTGATACTCTACTCACTTTATATTCTGCTAATTTTTTTGCCATTGCTTCATCTAAGTAGTAGCCATTAGTGGTAAGATACATATAAAATCTTTCTGGTCTTATAGCTTCTAAAACCTCAAATAATTTGTCTGGTTGCAAAAGAAGTTCTCCACCCTGTAGATCAAATTCAAAATAACCTAATTCATCTGCTTCATCTGCTAATTTTCTTATTGCACCAATATCTAGATATTCTTTTACATGATCTCCTTTTGGTGAATTAGTAAAACAATATTTACACCTTAGGTTACAGGCATTATTAAAATTTAAATCTATACCTCTTGTTTTAGTTCCAACTTTTCCATCATTTTTTTGAACATAGTCATAAAACTTTCTTAGTTTTTCAACTAATCTTGGTTTATTTAAAAGTGATGATGCAATTGGCATATTTATGTATTGTTTTTATGTATTATTAAGTAGTTTTTTTTAAACTATATCTTTTTAATTCGTTTGGCAATATCAAATTAAAATCTGCCTTACAAACAACTTGATCATCAACCAAGCCTTCTCCTTCACAAATTGCGAGTCCTCGTTTGTACGATTTAACTTTTGTATTGATATAAAGTCTACTTTTTGGAGTAATTTTTTTTATAAATTTTAAATTGTTAGCACTAGTTAAATACATTATTTTTCCTTTATTATTTGGCAAAGTTAATATTGAAAGAGCGCTCATTTGAACTAGAGCTTCAATTTGTAACATGCCTGGAACATTTGGATCATTTGGCCAGTGAACTTTAAAAAACCATTCATCTTCATTTAAATCCTTATAACCTTTGGCACTTTTCCCAGGAATAATTTCAGTTGCAAAATCAATCATTAAATAAGGCTCTCTATTTTGTTGAAATTCATGTATTTGTTTTTTGTCTAAAATTATTTTTGTCATTTTAAATCTATTATTCTAGATAAGGTTTGATTGATATCGTATCCATCCCAATTCAAATTCATACTTAATCCCTGCCCAGTAGGCACAATCCTGTCTATGCCTTTTAAATTATTTTTAATAACAAATTTTTTTAAAGTATCTTTTTTTACTCCAATATAAGTCAATGTTTGACAACTTTTATCAACAAATTTTGCTAAATGATTTAAATTCTTTGAATTACATTCGTAAAAATACCCCCATTTACCTCTTAATTGATTAATTTCAAAATCTAAATTTTTTAATGTCACCACATATAGTAAATTTGTATATTTTTTATATTTTTTTAAATTTTTTAAATTAATTAAATCTTCACAAAGTTTAGTATATTTATCTATTGATGCAATCTTAGGTAAAGTATATTTTTTTAAAACATGCTCATATAACTGATTCCAAAAAATATTTTTAGCTTTTGAGCCTTCATCATCTAACCAAACTATTAAATGTGGTGATGAACATGCATTTTGATCTACTAAATACGTGTCATTATAAAATTTTTCAATAATCCTATCTTGACCGTATTGATTAAGTTTTAATATACTCTTTGCATCTATCACACATAAGGAAAATCTATCAGAAAATGCAATATCTCTAGACCTTGGATTTAATTGCGATTTTCTTATTTCTTTTATAGATTTATCTCCACCCCAAATTAACCTAGCGTCACATAGTGATGAAATTTTATCTGTAAATTCAACACAATCACTATATCTGACTATTGTAATATTGTCTTTTAATTGAGCATATTTTTTTTTCTTTATTGCTTTTTTAATACTGTCACAAATTATATCTATCTGTTCAAATTTTTTTGATGGAACTTTAATAATATTTGAATTACCAGTTAATAAGCCAAATAATAAAGAATATGCAAAATTGGTTGGCACATTAGATGGTGTAATATGAAAAACCAAACCAAGACCAATTCTTAATTGGGCCGAATTAAAATTACTTTTCAAAATATCTATATTTTTTTTTCTACACCAAAAAGCTAATGTTTTAATATCTGGGTACTCAGAACATCTTGGATGATTAATCAATATTTTTGATAATTCACAAATAAATTCACAAATTAAATTATTATAGGGATGCCTAGAGATAGATTTAAATTTATTGTTTCCAACTAAATATTCTATTTTCTTCATTGATTATTGTGTATCACTACACCCTCTTATTTCTGCTTTTTCAACTCTACCATGTACCAAAAATCTCTTTCCTTTAATATTGCAACTACATTTTGTGCTATTGATGATTTCACCTATATCCTCAGTCAAAATATTATGACCTGGATAGCTTGTGGGCAGTAATGAAAATAATTGTAAAAAACCTTTTTGATTATCTTTTAATAAATTAAAATTTGAGTCTCTAATTAATACATCTGAAAAATTAGAAGTTATAAAATATCCACACTTGCATTCAATAAAAATTGACCCTGTTTGCTCAACCAGTCCATAATAGTTAAATATATTTTGAAGATTCAATTTTTTAAAAATTTTTTTTTTAAATACTTTATTTGAGATTTTTTTATTTTCTAATTTCTTCCAACCTCCACCGTGTAATAAAATTGCATTTTTAAAATCTAAATTTATTTTATCTATTTTTAATTTCTCTAATAAATTTTCAAAAACGAAGCTAGTAAATCCAAATATAAAAAATTTACCATTTCCATATTTAGATAAAAATTTATTTAATTCCATATAATCAATATTATTTCTTTCATCTAGCAAGAATGTGTGTTCTCTGCCAAATAAAGAAAAGCCATTGATCGCTGCAACTCTTGCACTAAAATTTGCTCTATTTATATTCTTAATATTTTTATCTATAATTAACATTGGCAATCTTTCATTTCCCAATATTTTATTCATTATTTTTTGAAGTACTTTCACTTGATTTAAGGCATTTTTTTTATCTAGATAAATTTTAGATGTTTTATTTCCTGAGGTTCCTGAAGAACTAAGCACTTTTATTACTTTATCTTTGTTAACACTTAAAAGGTTTAATTCTTTAAAAAGTCTAACAGGTATAAATGGAATTTTATCAATTTCATTTTTTTTTGATGTAGAATATCCTAAATAATTAATCAATTTTTTATATTCTTTAGAGTTATTTGAGTGATGTAAAGTTAATTTATTTAAATAATTTTTAAAGAATAAATTCTTTTTTTGTTTGTCCATTGAATAAGGATCTTCTGATAATAGCTTTTCTAAGTCTCTCATTATTTTAATAAATCTTTATTATATGAAATTTTATAGTTTTTATTTAACGGAAAATCTTTAATAATTTTAAATATAAACACTGAGGGATGAATTTTTGTAACTGAAGTTATGTGTTTTTTTAATTTTTCTAATTCAAAATCATCTTTGACAAAAACATTAATCATATTTTCTTTTTCTTGCATACAGATGTTCTCAATACCAAAATTTGAAATAATTTCTTCTAATTCTTGCAAATTTATACGCATTCCGTAAATTTTTATATATCTATCTTTTCTTCCGACTAAGTAATAAAAATTATCTTTATCTTTATAAGCTATGTCTCCTGTTTTAAGGGTGCCTTTATTCTCATCATCTTTTGTAAGGTCTTGAAAATTTTCTGCATACCCCATACATACATTTTTACCTTTATAAATTAATTCTCCATGAGTGTTAATCTCTTTGATTACTTTTCTATTAGAATCTTCTAAGTAAAACTCTCCTCCAGGTATTGCTTTTCCAATACTTTGAGTTTTTTCTATATTTTCCCAGGGCAAATAAGACATTCTTGCTGTGGCTTCAGCAGCGCCATACATTAAATATAATTTAATACCTAATAAATTATACTCCTTAAGTATATTTCTTACTGTTTCCTTGTTAATTTTACCACCAGCTTGAGTAGTATATTTCAAACTTGATAAATCAAAATTTTTTAGTTTAATTTTTTCTAATATTGAATATGTGTAGGGAACTCCACCAAAATTAGTGACTTTATTTTTTTGTAATTTATTCCAAAATTCTTTTTCAATAACACTCTTGTTATTTAAAACAATTGATGCTCCTTGATTTAAATGTGTATTAATTATAGATAATCCATAAACATAACTCATAGGTAAAGTTGTAATAGATATGTCTTTTTGAGAAATATCCAAATAATGTATAATAGAATTAATGTTTTCATTTAAATTGTCAGCAGATAGTCGTACAAGTTTAGATGTGCCTGTACTTCCAGAGGTTGAGATTAATAAGGCTAAATTATCATTAAGTTTTTTTTTAATCTTTTTTTTTACTTCCAGTAATTCAAAACTTTCAAAACTATAAGAGGTAAAAAAACTATCTAATTTTTTTATTCTCTTTTTATCAAAAAAAATAAAATCTGGTTGATAATTGTCTATCAATTTAATAAATGAATCATCACTAATTTTTTCATCAATTAAAGAAATTACGCAATTTGATTTGACTGACCCTAAGTAACCAACAATTGATTCTAAATTATTTTTGCATAATAAAAAAATTAAACTACGCTCTTTAATATTTTTAGAAAACTCTTCAATTTTTGTTGTTAAATCATTATAAGAAACTAATTCATCATTTTCTAATATAAGAGCATTATTTTCTTTATATTGACTTTTATAAATATCTTTTAAAAATAACATTTTAAAATTTAAGATTAATTTTTTGAAATATGTTCAAGCTTAAGTCTATCTCCCAGATTAAGGGTTTTATTTATCTTTTTCCCTAAAACTTTTTTAAAATACTTAGGGTGCAAACCAAAGCTAGGCCTCACTACTTTAATATTTTTTAAGGTAATTTTTTCTCCTTTTTTTATTTTACAAGATATATAAATTGACCTTCTGCTATTTAAATTTTTTTCTGAGCTTTTGCTTACTTGAAATTTTGCATTACCTATCGCAGATTCAACATTTCTAATTTCTTTTATCATTTCTTTAAATCCTAGCCCACCTAATGAAAAAAAAGAATCTACTGTTTTTCTTCTATCATCTAACTTAAAGTGTTTTTCAACAATTGATGCTCCCAATGCAACTGAAGTTAGTGCTGTTGTAATTCCCGTGGTATGATCAGATAGTCCAGAAACTAATCCAAATTTTTTTTTTATTAGTGGTATTAAACTTAAATTTTGCTCATTTAAGGGTGAGGGGTAAGATGACACACATTGTAAAATGCAAATATGTTTAGATCCATTTCTTTTTAAAGTTTTTATTGCTAAATTGATGTCAGGTAAATTTGCTAATCCAATTGACAAAATTACTGGTTTTTTTGTTTTAGCAATTTTTTCGATTAAGGGAATATGTGTTATCTCTGCAGATGCTATTTTATAAGCAGGGCAATTTAAATCTTCCAACATATCTACTGCTTCTTCATCAAATGGACTGGAAAAAACATCTATATTAATTTTTTTACATAATTTGAATATTTCTTTATGCCAAAGTCGAGGTGTTTGAGCCTTGTTATATAAACTCCATAAATTCTTATTTTTTTTCCATGGGGTTTTTTTAGTTATTTGAAAATCTTTTTTATCTGAGTTTAAAGTTATTGTGTCAGGTGTATAAGTTTGTAATTTAATTAGATCTGCTCCAGATTTTTTTGCCTCAGTTATTAACTTTTTTATTCGTTTGAAATCACCACCATGATTACCAGATAATTCAGCTACGATTGCACATCGTTGATTTGATCCTATTAGAACTTTACCTATTTTGAACATCATTATTATCTTTTATAAAAAATAAACCTATTTGTTTTTATATTTAACAGAGATTTCAATTTATTAATCGATTCATCTTTGTCTTTAACAATATTCCACCCCAAATATTTGCTAAGTTTAATACTCAATTTATTTGAATTCTTAATAAATGATAGCCATTTAACATTTTTTTTATATTTATATCTCTGCCAATTTAAAGCATATAATATCTCTTTAATTGTACAATCTTTAGAACAGGCAAACCAACCAGATATATTATACTTTATATTTCTTAGAGAAAATAAATTTTCTTCATATAAATATAAAATCTTTAATCCATTTCTAGTAAGTACATAAGATTTTCTTTTGTTTTTAAACCACCATAAATAGTGATCTAGCTTTTTAATTTTATTTTTACTTGTACTATTATTGATATTAATTTCTAAATTTCTAGAATAAAGATAGTGGTTTAGATCCTTATCAATGACTGGCCTTATATTAAGATTATTTTTTTTTATTTTAACTTTTTTTTTATTAAAAATAATTTTTTTTTTAAAAAAAATATAATCTATAATTTTTTTTGTACCACTATCATCTATTTTAATTTCTGGTTTTTTATTCAAAACTTTAAATCTAGAATATTTTTTTTCCAATAAAAGAATTAATTCAGATGTTTTTTTACTATTAAGAAAATCACTTAAATCCAGATAAATATAATGACCAATTTTTTCTAAAGAAAAAATATCTGTGCTTTGATTTTGGGTCATTTTAACCAAAATAGATGGTACTTTAAAAAGTGCTGTTTCAAAAATAGCAGTACCTGCGGATCCAATAAATAATTGGGATCTCTTTATGTAGCTTGATATATTGGATGAGCCATTAACACACTCTACAGTATTATATTTTTCTACTAACTTAAAAATTTTTAATTTATTTTTTGCTAGTGGGCCAATAATTACAATAAATTTTATTTTTTTATTTCCTAATTTTTTTAAGAGCTTTATTAAAAGATTATAAACTATGATTTGATCACTTCCACCACCAATATAAAAAGTTATTTTAAAGGAAAGATCTTTTTTTTGTTTTTCTAATAATTTTTTTTTTTCTACAATATTAAACTGTGGATTTATTAAAAATTTACAACCTTTTTTTTTGTTTCTGTTAAAATTATATTTAATTATTGGATAATTTTTTGGATTATAATTTATAATAAAATCTGCATAATGATCTTTCGTTTCAAGATCATCAAATATTATTATTTTTTTATGGAATTTTGAAGCATGTTTCTCCCAAATTTTACTAAACCTATAATCGTCTAATAGTACTATTCCTTTACCCATACTATTAGTTAATTTACAAAAAATTTTTGCATCTTCACTTTCGTTTAGATATTTTTTGTCTTTTCCGTAAATATAAAATTTTTTAAACTCTATATTTATTGGGTTATTAGGTTTGTCTAAAAAGAATAGGCAGTTATGGCCTCTTTTTTTTAATTCAAGAGATAATCTATTACATCTCATTAAATGACCTAATCCAGTATTACTACTAAAATTAGTTCTAATATAAATGTTCACAATAGGTGTTTAAAATAAAATCAAGTTTTGCTTTAATTAATAAAAATTTTTTCAGTGCATAAATCAAGCCAATTGAGCTATT
>TARA_B110001452_G_scaffold146738_1_pt1 | contig 21458 bp, 8 predicted proteins | sample TARA_B110001452 | Tara Oceans TARA_B110001452 (sample SAMEA4396971) | marine metagenome | biome: Polar Biome; feature: [DCM] deep chlorophyll maximum layer (ENVO:01000326); material: water (ENVO:00002006), including particulate matter (ENVO:01000060) such as... | depth 25 m
CCACGGAGGCATGGTGAACAAGATGCTGTACAGCAAATCTGCAACCCATTCTCACTCAGTCGCTTGGTTCTTGGCAGCGTTGATGGTTCTTTCAACAAGCGCCGTGCTCCTAGCCACAAATGAGGATAAAATAGAATTGCTTGAGGACGATTCACCAGTTATCTTTAGAAATACTGCGAATCAACAAACCTACGATCTCTACCTTGACAAAAAGAATGACACCTATGGTGGCCAAGGTTCGATAACGACCATCCAACCCGACATGGGTCAAGAAGAAGGAAGCGCTATTGATGGTCTTGAATTTAGAAGCGCTGAAATGATTAGTAACCTCTATGTTAACGGTACTGGAGCAAATAACATTGCTCGTCTTTCAATATATTATCAGTTCAGTGGTGCTGACGGATCAACTGCAGATGTGACATTTTCCATCAAAGCAGGCGACGTACAGATTACATCTGCAAGTAAACCGCTAGAAAATCCTTGTTCAACCTTTCCTCAAAATACTTGCACTTGGACCGTCCTTGAAGTCGAATTTAACATCGGTGCGTCCGGATTTGTGGTCCCTCAGGGCAAACAACTCAAAATCCGAATTGATGCTCAAGCAAGTTGTGAAGACAACACTGGAGGGTTTGGCCAAAGCCCCTGTGACGTCGAATTTGCTTATGGAAAGGTCGGAAGTTCAAGCGGTTATTCCCGGCTTCAAATCATGACCAACGCTCTTTCAGGTTCCTCTGTCCGTGTCCACAGTTGCTATGGTGACTTTGGCTGCAATTGGAACGATTTAGAAAAATTAGAATGGGCTCCAAATCATCGTTTGGAATTCCGTGAGATGCGTTTTTCTGTAGAAATAAGGGATGCTTTTGGCCGTGAAGATATTGAAGAAGTCACGCTTGTGATGAGCACTCCCAACGGAGCAAATTCAGTTTTCGAGGTAGAATTTGATGATGACATGCTGAAACTTGACAATAACGGACTTGTAGGAATTCACAACTACACAGCCTCAGGCTTAGCCTCCGGTGAATATCCCGTCCGTTTGGAGATTAACGATGTACAAGGCCATTCGCTTCTCTTTGAACACCCGGGCTTAGAATTCTTGGAGCATGATGTATATCTTACCGTTCCTCAAAATCAACCTGATGTCGTACTATATGCACCAGGTCAAACCAGCAAAGTAAATTTCTTGATTGAGCACACAGGATCCACCTCATCAAGTTTGGATGTAGTCTTTGACATCGCAGACAATCTTCCCATTGAATGGGCTGAACCTTTGTGGAGTCAAGCCAGCGGCTCATACACCCTCACCGGTGGAGGCGATTCAGCTATCCCTGAGTTGTTGATTGATGTTCCAGAAGACGATTTATCCGACGCCCCCGAATATCTCCAAATCGAGGCCCGTGTCTATGCAACAAACGACCAAGGCCAAAGTGAAGAAGTCGCCATCAAGAACCTAAGGATTGATTTCGAAAAGGTCGATGTGTTTGCACCCCCTCGCATTTCAGTATATGAAGACGAAGAACACCAAAAGCAAATAGCAGATTCCACGCGTCCTGAATCTTATGACGAGGGCCTCTCGCACTATGTTGATGCATTCAACGGAAGTGAAAACTTCTACATCGATGTTTTCAATTCAGGGTTTGATACTGACTCATTTAAGATTCGGGTACTAGAACAGCCAGATGACTGGCAGTACCGCTTTTATTCCAATCAAACTGGAGCAGAACTCACCGAAGATGGTATCTATCATTTGACAACCGATATTGGGTCTACTAAGTTGTTGACAGTACGCATGCAAGTGTTCCCACCCGAAGACCGAGAAAGTCTCGATATTGGTCTCTTTTCGCTTGCCTTTTCAAGCACAGAGGATTCTGAATTGAGGACTGATGTGGCGTTTACTGTGCACCGAACCTTTGGTATTCTCGCAGAAGTCATTGCCGATAGTGATGGTGTTGGTGAGGACAATCTACTCGGTCAAGTCGGTCCAGTAAGCCCTACTCAAGATGTGTGGTACAACGTGCGCATTTCTGATTCATCAAGTACAAGTACAACCGAAACAACATGGAAAATCATTAATCCTCGTGACTTGTCACGGAACGCAGATAACAATCCGAAATACACTGCTTGGGGATATACTATCTCCAATGACACCAATGACAACATTGTGATTGTAACACTCCCTGCTGATGAATATGTAGATCTCCGACTTGGTATCCAGCTGAACGGACAAGTTGAGGCTGGAGAGCACATCGTTTACACCCGAATTATTGAGGAAGGTGTAGAGGAAGAAAATGAGCCAAGGTATTTCGATCTTCCAGTTAAGGTCATCATCAAAGAAGATGTGGTCCCGGGTAGGCTTGAGATCACAGCAAAGTCCGAAGCATCTCGGTTCTCGTCAGGGGAAGAGAAGAACTTAGAGTTCAAGATTACCAATCAAAACAACGTTGAACTTGATGTGGTGATTCTTTTGGAAGAACCACTTGGCTGGGAGGGAGCAATCAGTGCAACATCCAATCAACTAGGTCGGAATTTCATTATCGTGAAACTTTCTGCCTACGAAAGCAAGGATTTCAGCCTTAGATTGACAGCACCTGATTCTCTAAAGGACAGCGCTTCAATTGGGTTTGAATTCAAAGTTACTCCAATGAATAACGAAACGCCCTACGCCGAGGAGTTTGAACAAACTTTCACGTTCCAGTATGTGACCGAATGTACCGGTGCATCCTGCTTGTTTGGTGAATTGATCAATCCCGAGCCCCAGACCATGGTGTTCTATGTGATTCTGGGCGGGCTCTTGCTCTACGCTGCCCGCCGAGGCAGGAAACAGCCAACGGATCACTTTCACGCAGTTATTCCGGATAAAAAGACGGAGGAATTGTTCCAAGAGGAGTTGACTGATTCGGAAGATTCCATGCCGGAACCGGTGGTTGCCCAAGATGATGATGACGACCTCGAATTACTCGAACAACTTGACGATATTTGAGAAAAAAAATACCTTCTTTTCATAGGGTTGTATGAACATCGTACCATTTCCCTTATGAGGCATAAAACACACCGTCAATTGTGAGAACCATGCTGACAGGCTCAAACCTTACTGCCGCGACCCCTCAATTGCGCCTGTCAGAGCGTAAAAACGCCGTAAAATCAGTGTTTTTGACGCTTTTGATGGTGTTATCATCGCTTGCATCCATTGAATATCTTGCAATTGATGTACAAGCAGCCTCGGACCAAGACGGTGACGGGCTTACATACGGTTTGGAGTACCTGATGAACACTCAACCTAACGACCCGGATTCCGACAATGACGGTCTTCCAGACGGATGGGAGTGGAAGTATGGACTTGACCCACTTTCCTCATCTGGAGCAGACGGCGCAGTTGCTGACCCCGACGGAGATGGAATGTCAAATCTTCAGGAATATACCTACCTCATGCCGAGTGGCTGGGACAATCCCAATACCGGCTCTGTTCTTGACAATGGTGTTTGGTGGAACGGAACCATCCCGGTCAATGATTGGAATGAAGAAGATTCCATGCAATACAATCAACCTGCGTGCGGCGCAGCTGGTTCTGACGGAACTGGTAGCATCATCCTATGCGACGAAGACCCTGTAGGGAATATTTGTACAAACGGATTTGATGATGACAAAGACGGTTTCGTTGATGCTGCAGATTCAGACAACGATGGTGATGCAGATTGTTTGAGTGACGATGACGACGGAGACGGACTCATTGACGAAGACCCTGCTGGATGGGATACCGACGGCGACGGAATGAACGATGGATGGGAGGCTGCAAATGGCCTCAATGCAACATCACCATCCAATGCAGACGGTCCAAACGGTGATCCTGACGGCGACGGGTTAACGAACCTCATGGAATATGTCAATCCTACCTGGACGACGATGTGCGGATCCTCTCCATGTTTCAGAAACGGTCCTGACGGTGCTGTGACTGAAACCACTTCGCCTTGCGACCCCGTTCAAGGCGTTGGCCCTGGTGCCTGCGCAACCTATACGGCAGAGGTGGATGGAATCACCTCAACCAACCCTCAGATTGCCGATACAGATGGTGACGGCCTCAACGATTCATATGAGGCACTTACACTTCTCACTGACCCTACGTCCTCAGATACCGATGGTGACGGCATTAGCGACGGTGTCGAAGTGAACGGTGCATACGGTAACCCCGCTCAAGCCAGCGACCCTCGTGACAACAATACCGATGACGATGCCTTTGATGATGGCGAAGAGGATATCAATTTCAACGGATTAGTAGACGAAGGCGAAACCGACCCCACTCGTCGTGAAGATGCCGGTGATGCAGACAATGATGGTATTCAGAACTGGGAGGAAAACCTCTCTTGTACGCTTTGGAACGTCGCAGATACCGACTTCGGGGGCATAAGTGACGGAGATGAGCGAAACATCAGTCACGGCACTGACCCTTGTGATTCTCTCGTTAACTTTGAGACTACATTTGTCAGTTACGATTCTTCCGCCAACCGACTCATACTTGGGAACGGTAGTGGATTTAGTCCAGGGGGTGGCGTAGGTTGGTACAATGTATCCGGGACTTGGGAGTCTTTCGCTTATGCGACGGTGGTGAACGCCGCGCTCCAAGGCGTATCAAACGGCCCAAGTGCATCGCCTAGTCAAGTTGCAAATCGCAACGGTTCGTTCTGTCATACAGATGCAGTGGCTTCCGGAACTATCGGTTCAACACAGCAATATTGCGATGATGATTTCACAGACAGCGACCGAGACGGTCTTGCAGACTGGCAGGAGTTGTTGGGTACATTCGGATGGTTCTCTAATCCAAACCTCGCAGATTCTGATGCTGATGGAGTAGACGACTTCGGAGAAATCTCAGACAATACCGATCCTAACGAACCTTGTGCGAATTTGTTGGACACAGATGGTGACGGCCTCAACAATTATTTCGAAAACAATACGGGTTGCGACTTGCTGTTCATCGGAATTACCAATGGTTCTCAGGACATTTGGGTCACTGACTTTGCTTCGTTTGATACGGATCAGGGTGGTGTTAACGACCGAACAGAATACTATGACGGAAGCAATCCACAAAATGATCCTAGCGATGACGTTCAACCCGATGACTTTGACGGTGACGGCGTCCCCGATGCGATTGAAAATCAGACTGGAACCGACTGGACTAATCCAGATACTGACGGCGGTGGATTGCTTGACGGAATTGAATGTCCGGACCTTTATTGGGTCGCAAATTGCGCAGGCTCACCGTTTGACCCCTTCGACCCCACCGATGATATCCTCAACAACGATGTTCTCTTCTGGGCAAACAACTCCACAGGCGTTGTTGACTTGGACAGCATCCACCGCTGGCGAGCGGTTACGAACGACTTTTACACAGGTTCTACCTATGCGCAACTTGACAGCGTGCACCCCAAGGAGGCAGTATCCATCCCCTACAGCAACCTCACGCATCTTGCTCCTCTCTCGTTCGCAAACGACACTATTGAATGGACCATCAATTACAACAACCCGATTAATATTGGTCAGATTCCAGTGCCTTCGTTCTATTCCAACATATCTTATGTGTTTGAATCGATCGCTTCGTTCTCAAGAAACAACGATACGCACACCCTCTCTGTTGACCAAGGTCCAATTAACGAACTTTGGTTCCAACAACCAGAGTACTACTTTGATTGGGCGACTCTAGCATCCACTACGGTGCCAGGGCAAGGCTTCCCCTACGAACTCCTCACCGATGAAATCTTTACCAATGTGACCGATGTTCACTCCTATGTCTTCAACGTCACAAATGGTGTCGTAACGGATTCAGGTGCAACGGATGCTTACAGTGTTGCAACTGCTCTTGAAGAATTCCTCACCAACGGAAACGGTACAACTGAGTTCAAGCGTAATTACAACGGTTCCAGCACCCCCTCTATTCTCGACACGACGCTCAACATCCTTGAAACAAGAAAAGAAGGCTCTTGCCGAGAATTCAACACTATGTTCGTAACCATGGCTCGTCTTGCTGGGCTCCCAGCTCGCCAAGTGACTGGTTATTCCGGAGGAACATGGACTGGAGAAGGTTATGCAGTCTATGCTACTGACGCAACGACTTGGTCCGAAGTCCGCCTCCAACAAAACAGTGCAAACGGAAATACAGACCTCGGTTGGGTCGCCTTTGACCCTTGCCCACCAGCAGAAGAAATGGAAGTTGTCAACCAAACCATTTCCACCTTGACTTGGAATCGTGACAGTACCCAAGATCTCAATGTAACAGGTCAACTTCGCTATGCGGAAAACGGGACACCCGCTTCTGAAATTCCAGTCTTTGCCTATCTTGTCCCAGTTTCCGATGCAAACCTCGTTCCGGGCCCAGGCGGTTCAATGGACCGTTTGATTGGAGAGTTCCGAACCGATGCAAATGGAACCTTCAACTTCACAGGTGCTCCAGATTCTCCTTCGGCACCAGGCATGCACAATATCGTCATCGAGTACCGTCAGTCTGGTTATGTTCCAAACGGCGGGACTGTTTACGATGGTTTTGTGAACATGACAGAGAATTCATCCTTATTCCATACGGCTCCTGCAGTCATTAACGCTCCAGTTGCTGGTGCAGGTGCAACCACAGTCATTGAGGGCTTGCTCGAGTTTGAGAACCAACCTCTAGATGTCTTCTTCCAACTTCCGAATCAAACTGTTTGGTTGACGTATACCTCCTCTGTTGACGGCCTTCAGAATTTAACCGGACTTGTTGACAGCGCTGGAGCATTCGCATTCACCTTGAATCTCAGCGAATTTGAAACCAAAGGAAACCTCTCTGCTACACTTGGATATTCTGGCTGGCAGGATACCTCAGTCACAGGTATACCTCTCGAGGCTTTCCACCTTAATCCTACAACTACCTCCATAGTACTCAATGTGACCGATGCACCAAATCTGACAGCAGTTATTGAAGGTCCCTTGACCAACAAGAGCATTCTCCTTCTCGATGACAACATCTGGGTGAACGGCTCTGCGGTTTCAGTAGGGCCGTCTCCAGTGCCATTGACAGGAAATCTGCAATTTGCTATTCGTGGTAACAATAGTGGCGATGTTTGGTTCGAAGTGTTCAACACAAGCGTCACTGGGACGTTCTCAGTCCAACATTTCCTCCCCTCGTCAACGATGGTAGGTTCGGGTGAACTAGAAGTTCGTCTTCGCTTCTTCCCAGCAACACTTCCGGCAACGGATGACGCTAACGTAAGTACCAGTTGGCCGTACTTCTTACGCGGTTTCCTTGGCTTCCAAGTTGCTGATTCGGCTCAAATGCGAGGCTTTGACGGCACCGTTGAAGTTTCGATTACAGACCACCGAGGGTTTGTTCAAAATCTCGTTCTTTTGGGAGACTATGATTTATCATTCAACGGAACTTGGTACAATACTACCACCGACCCAGGTGGCGACGTGATTGAGTTTTCTTGGCCTCTTACCTCCGACCTTCTTGCAGGGGACTATCCGATTGACATCTCTTTCAACGGTTCAGAGTATTATCAGCCTTCTATCGGCAACGGAAGCATACGGGTACAAGCTGAGATTGGATACAACCTTTCCATAGGACAGGATTGGACTCATCTTGGCAGCTCCACCTTCTTGTTTGGTGACATCTTTGATGCGTTCTACAATACCCCTGTTCTCAACAATGCCACCCAGATTCGTGTTACTATTAACCTCGAAGAGGGGCCAGTTGACATTGCAACATCTTCACTTAACAATTCTACAGGTGCGTTCAACATACCAATCACCATGCCGACCACCATCGCTTCGGGGGTTTACGACTTTGTGCTTGAGTTTGACTTTGAATCTCAGGCACCAATTGGGGGTGCTTACTATTCCTACCTTGATACGAGTCTGCCACCAAGCCCACCAGCATTGATCTCTACTCTTGGAGGTATTGAATCTGAAGTCGTTGTCACGGCTGAACGACAAAACTACATCGTTGAAATGAACAATACTGTTGATTTCATCGCCAAAATTACCGACATTGCAGACGGTTCAAACGTCACTGGGGCTTCAGTGGAATACATCTGGGACTACGGGATTACCAACACCTCGTTGGGTACCGTTTCCTCTGATGCTGATGGTAACGCAACCTTTAGTTTCACACCTTCAGGTATTGCTCCGGGATACTACGATCTATTGGTCATCGTTCAGGACGACATCAGTTCATCATTGACCGCTGGAAATACCCGATATTTGGGTAACTCGACGCTTCTCAACATCACCATTCAGGTCACGAGTGACATCCAATTCAACAATGTTCCAGCCACCATCACCGCAGGAACACCATTCAATGTGGTTGGACAGGTGCTTGATGCAGAGAACAGTTCACGGCCGTTGATCTCACCAGTCCGACTCAATGTCTTCTGGCTTGAGTATCCCGATGAACTTCTTCTCAACGGATTTTCCACAACCACTAACGGCAGTTTCAACATGAGTGTTCCAACCGACACAGCAAACAACGGAACTCAACGAGGCCCTCACACACTCGTTATCTCCGTTGTCAACGAATCCTCACCGTTCTATCTGACTGCAACAGCCCAAACACCAATTCAGGTCATGGGTGTGTCCCGCCTGGAGAATTTGGTCCCGCTTAACCCCGTGGTGATCAACCGTGGAAATACAATCAACATGTCTGCAAAACTTGTTGAGGCTTCGGACCTCTTTGCCCCTCTGGCAGGATATGATGTTGGTCTTGAATTCCATGAAACTTGGTTGACATCCGCCACAACTGACGGTGAAGGCTTTGCGAACTTCTCGTATACGATACCTTACGACCACCCATTAGGACTAATCATCGTTCAAATGGTCTACAACGGTTCAACTGACCTCCTCTCAACCTCGGCTAACCTCACCACAATTACCGTTCGTTCATTGACGTTCATGGTCGTGGATACCATCACGGACAATCCGGTTGCTGGTGATGAATTCAATATCTCAGGTCGGGTTACCTCTGACAACGGCTCAGGATTGATTCAACGGGATAATATTACCCTGCCCAATGCCAATGTGCTCTTCTCCATTGACGGAGTTCCAACTGGATTTACTGTGACAGGAGGAGCCATTGGTGACGGTGGGTTCTGGAACGCAACCCTACGACTTACCGAAACCTTTGGTGCAGGAACGCATGTGATGGAAGCAACGTACCTACCGAATGTCAACTATTACGTGGGTTCAGAAAACAACACATCCTTTGATTCCAGAGGGTTCTCTACCCTTGATTTCATCATACCAAGTCTTGACGGACTCGGTCAACCTTCCTTGAACGACCGTACAGACCGTGGAACCAACGTTTCCTTCCAACTTCTTTTGCGTGACAATCAAGGCGATGCATTAGACAATCAATCCGTGACAGTGACTCTTCCTGGAACCAACGTGAGTGGAGTCTTCTTGACAGCACCCAACGGTAGCGCGTTTGGAACACTTCTCGTGCCCTTTGACTCATCAGTTGGACCTGCGGACATCCGTGCATCCTTTACTGGAATCTCCGGTACAACGGGGATCCTTGGTTCAAACGGTACAACCCCCTTCGTTGTGTTAGCAGCAACCAACCTTACAATTATCGATGCTCCAACGGTCCTCACCGCTGGTGATTCATTGACGGTAAATGGAACGCTCCTTGATGACTTGGGAATGCCTCTCATGGATGCAGGTGCTCCCGCTACTGCAGTTGTTCACCTCACGATTGATGGTGTCCCAGTGGCGAGCATTGAGACCAATGCTACCGACGGCTCTTACACTCTTGGCTACACTCTACCGGATGACATTTCGGCAGGGCCTCACGTCATCGGAGTTGAATTCCGTGGCGGCCGAGATTGGGTAGACCCTGTTGGCTACGGTGACATCATTAATCCTGAATATTACATGCCGAGTTCAGGAACGGTTGGGTTCAATGTTAGCGTGCCCACCGAGATTATCTTCTTGACCCCAACTGGTCAAGTAGACCGTGAATCAACGATGACCCTTGAAGGTCAACTGGTTGACCTCGTGGACAACAGCCTGCCGAACTTGACGATTGGAATTTGGCTTGATGGACAATGGTTGACCAACACTACAACCGATGAAAACGGATACTTCATCGCAGTTCATCCTGTACCTGCTGAGGCCCAACTTGGTTCACTCTCGGTTGAAATCCGTTTCACAGGAACAGTGGCTTACCTTCCAAGCAATGCAACAGGTGTTTGGGAAATCTTCAGTCCTGTTCTCGTCACCGTTGATATGACCTCTCCAGTGGCCGTCAACGAAACGGTAACGGTGAGCGGAACTGTTGTTGATAACCAACTTCTCGGAATTGCAAACCATGAAGTTCAGTTGGTTGTAGAAGGCATTGTAATTACCTCACTCACAACCGATGAAAACGGTGCGTTTACCTTTGACTGGTTGGTTCCAGACATCTTTGCGTTCGGCAATCACACCCTTGAAGCCGATGTTGCTTCACAAGGATATTATCGCTCAGGTTCAGGAAATGTGACATTCTTCCTTTCACATCGATCTTGGGTTACACTTCTGTTCGAAGACGGTATTGAAGCCACTCGGGGAGATTCGTGGGAAGTTACTGGTCGTCTGTATGACTTTGACACCGTGGAACGAGACGGTTTGGTTGGAATGATGGTCGACATCTCAATGGACGGAGTTCCGTTGTTCTCAACTGTGACCGGGGCCGATGGAATTTGGTCAGCAAGTATTCCTACAACAATGGACCTCTCTCGTGGAACCCATTCACTGTCAGTTAGTTTCGAGGGCACACAGGCACACCTAGCTACTTCAGCCAATAGCAATCTTTTGGTTTGGTCTGATGTTATCATTACGCTTGACCCCACCTCAACAACGATTGTGACAAGGTCTGATGATGTGTTTGCGCCAATTGTCTACACTGGTTCAATACAGGAAGTCGGTGGTGAAGGAGAAGTCTTTGAAGACCTCGTTTTGACCATTGGTAACGGTTCAGAATGTACGAGTGGTCGTGAAGGTGCTCAGTGTTTCCCAACAGTTCTCATCACATGGGCAAATGGAAACTTCTCTATGACATCAACTGCACCCTACTGGCTCGACGTTGGTTCACAATATTTTGCAGTGGACTCTGCTCGTAACGATTCAAACTATCTGAATTCAGGAACGGTAAGCAAGGCTGTCTTTGTACAAGTCAATGCAAACATTGTTCCAACGGTTGGAGCAATCGTTGAAGGTGTTCAAGAAGAGATTGACATTGAAGTCCTCATTACGGCTAAGGATACCAAGAATGGAATTCCAGGGATTAACGTTGTAGTCTATCTTTACGATGAAAACAACAGCCAAATTGCATCCCAGCAACGTCAGACGGACAACTCTGGTGAAGTAATCTTTGACTTCCCTGCCGACCCACCATATGGTGACTATTCCTTCTGGGGCGAAGTCACCTTGGACATCGTCATCAACGACCCACGGATTTCCAGCCAAAGCACACAAGACTTTGAAGCTCAACGCAGTGAAGGATTTGAGTTGAAATATTCCTACGCTGAAGAAGAATCCCCAGTATCTCCGTGGGCTTATGTCTTGGTTCTACTTCTTGGAGCCCTCATCGCTGGAGGCGTAGTTCTCTACCGACGTAAGGTTGCTTCAGACGATCTGTTGAAGGACGCTGCCGAGGTGTTTGCCTACACCGCTGAATTGCTTGCAGCAGGTGATGCTGTTCGTGAGTCCATCTTTACCTGTTACCAAGACCTCTGTGGTCTACTCCAACAACGTGGGTTCCTGCGAAGGGATTTCGAAACCGTTCGTGAGTTTGAATTTGCCATCCGTCAGGCTTTGCATGGAGTCTCTGATGATGCCCTCACAGCACTGGATAATACCTTCGAAATGGCTCGGTACAGTCGTGAAGAAATGGGAAGTCAACATCAAGAAGTTGCTGTGCAATCACTGACACGAATGGGAACCGAAATCGAACAGATTCAGAAGTTCCCGCAGCGTTGATGGTTCTTACCAGCGGAGATGAAGGCGACCGTTGCTGAATTCAGCAGTGAGGTTAGATGAAGCTTCCTTGGGAAGTGGAATTTCCTTGACCAAGGGGGGTAGGTCTCCGTCATCGACCTGCAATTGAACCACAGTTTGGTCATTGATGGTCTTGAAACGTAGATGGAGATCATCGTAGGTGGTTCCTAGCATTGGAATGGTAAGGCCGTCAGGATTCATTCTTCCATTAATGGATTCAACAACCCAAGAAAGGGCACGTTCAGGTTCTGTTTCAGCAAGTGACATCTCAGGAAGCATACCCGCAGTTACCAATACTTCGGTGTGAAGTTGGCGAACCTCAGTCAGATGTGTTGACTCGGTTTCAAATTGAGCCTGAAGCATGGATGCATCTGGTGAGAAGCCGTCCAAACTTGGACCATCTGAGTGATGATTCGTTGTACTTGGTAATTGCTCAATTGCAAGAGGTGACCATTCGTCCATGAGGTTTGGATACGACGAGCCCACATGAACCTTCGGTCGGACCTTCTTTCATTCCAAGGTGGAATCCGGATGTATTTTTGAGAAAAACCTACGTGCAAAATGTCCGGTTGATTCTGGGTTACCCGACTCGTTCATTCTGAGGTCTTCAGGAAAACATGAGGCGTAGGTTCGTTCTGTAACTCTTCGGTCCAAAAGCACGATGAGGGCCCTATCTCCAATAGAACGAATTGGACGCCCCATCGCTTGCAGTATTGAATTGATGGCTGGCTGAGAGACAGTGTACCTCCATGCAAGATTTCTTCCAAAACGGTCTTCGGCATGCGCTTTAAGAGCAGATGAAAGTACAGAGGGTGGTGAATTAGGAATGCCGATACAAGCAACAGCATCCAATGCGCCACTATGGTAGTCTACGCCTTCCGAAAGGCGCGCATTAAACACGCCGGCCAACAGAATACGGCGGCCAGCTTTCTTCTCTTCAAGTAGGGTTTCTACCACTTGGTCCAGATCTTGCTTGGTCCAGTTACGGTCCTCCACCATCATCCGAACACCCGAGAAGTGGGCTTCTGCAACAATGGAATTGAGCAGTGCATAAGATGGGGCAAATACAGCCACGTTTCCTGGTGTTGTATCAATAAGTGATTGAATGTGCTGTCGCATTAAATCAGTGTTTTGGGGGGTTCGCTCAGTGTACTTTGTCGTCACGTCTGAGGCAACGAGTACTGGACGTCGCATGGCGGCAAAAGGTGATGCATATGCTACAGCGGTAGTTTTGGCCGTCGGTAGTGCCAAGATGTTGGCATACATTGTGGGGGGGTACAGTGTTCCTGACATCAACACGGCACCAGCAGAGCCGGTAATTACGGGTTTTGAGACCAATCCGGGGTCAAGCAGATGGGTTGTGATTCGGCCATCTTTCCCTTTGGTATCGTACACCATTGTCATTGCAGTTGTGGACCCAAAGCGAATCAGGCAATCTAGAATCTGAGCAACTCGGTGAGCATTCGGCTCCATTGGGTTTCCATCGTCCCCTGCATCCATGTCCACATCAACAGCTGAAAGAATGTCTCGTAGTTGATGGATTCGGACGGCTCGGTCTACGCCGTGTTTGGTCTGTTGAACAGGGGGCGAATTCAAATTCTTTTGTCCAACAATCCCGTCGACTTCATCACAGGCCCGATGGAACACTTGGAGAAGCGTATCAACCTGAACTTCACATTCTTCCTTGTCACCGGTAAGTGATGAACGAAGACGGCTGAAAAAGTCCGCAAAACTCTTTCTTGATGTGCGAATGACCTCAAAGGCCCAATATGCCAAGTCGTGGGTTGCAGCCAACATCTCTCCTCCTGGCATGTTCATAGATCGTTGAAGCGTACCGACATATTCTTCCAATTCTGCAAACGTGTTCCGAATCATAGTCTGTGTGAGTCGTTTCTCAAGCGTAAGTCGAATACGGTCGGGCAAGTTGTGTGCTTCGTCTACAACGATAATGATGTCCTCTAGGGACAGGTCCATTGCCTTCAGGCTTGAGTCCCGAACACCTTCATCAAAGAGGTGATTGTAATCTCCAACGAATACATCAGCACCATTCACGGCTTCACGGGCTACTTTCCAAGGGCATGCTTGGGTAACTTCTCCGTTGACGGTGTGGGTTCGAGTAAGTGATACGAGTTCATCAACGTGAAGTGGTGATTCAAGAATTCGTTCCTTGAGGCCAGGGGCACTTGTAATCCATGGTCGGCAGGACCTAGATTTGCGTGCTTGGCTACACATTAGGGAAAACACAACGGACGATTCTTTGGCGAATTCTTGGACGCACATACCGGCTTGACCGACCATGTCTACAAGTCTAATCGGGGCCATCCCTTCTCGTTGTTGGTTGATTTTACGAACGGTGTCAACAACGATACGATGCTGAGTTTGGCGGGACGTGAGGAAGAAAATTGTTTTCCGCTGAGGTTGTTGGCTGGCCACCTGAAGAGCAGCAGCCAGGGATGCTGCGGTTTTACCAATTCCAGTTGGGGCTGCCGCAAGATGATAGCCACCCAGTTCGAGAGCTTTGATTGAGTCTTGAATCATTTCAAGTTGCCCGGGTCGTGGTTGTGAATGGGCAAGGAACGGGAATTGCGGTGGTTGAATTACCACATTCTCGTCGTTCATATCGCTCATGCGCCGACGACCCTCCTAAAGGATTGGGATTGAGGAGGATGGCTTACGCTGGTTTCAAATTGATGTGCCCAGATATGTGGGGGCTGGGCACGGGAACCACCAACTCAGCAAGCTGGAGTGGAATCAGAGTCCCCCTGGCCGTCATCCAAGGGGGGGGTTGTGGGGTTTTGGTTGGGGTAACCAGGGCCAAGACGTGCATGACGGGCACGCTGACACAGTGAGGCAAAACCATGCAAGTTTGACCGAACTTGCTTGGCCAAAAGGGTGGCTCCACTAAGGTTGTATCCAGAGTTTTGCCAAATCATCCCATCCCCTCCGCTCTCTCACCATTATTCTTGGTATTCACTGCGTCGTATCGTTGCTGCCCTGGACGCCTCCAGGACTGCATCGAGTGTGTTATTGATTGGCGCCAAAGAAGCTGTTGCTTTGGCGATGTAGAGTTTAATTCCTTCTTGGGCTGCGATTTCAGGAGTGATTCCTAACAATTCGTAGAGTTTTCCAAGTTGCTGTTGGTCATGCCGTCCTAGTGGGATTCGCACGGACTCCATGTCCTGTAAGAGCGGACGGTTGTGAAGGTATTCTTGGATGGCCATTCGGACAACATCCGAACGGTTCCGGGAACCCTTGAGGCCTACCTGGGCATCAAGCAAAGCAAGATCTTCCTCAGTGATTCTGAGTGATACTGCCGTGGTTGGTTGGCTCATCTTGGTTCCTCCGTTATCTGTAGACAATTGTTCCCGGCATATAAACGTAATCATATGATGACGAATTGTAATAATCCGTAATACATCTGAATTCGGTGCCTCATTGGGCTCATTGAAAAGCGACCGAAGTTTGAAAGCGAAGAGGACTAAACACCCAATATGTCTCTTGTCCCAAGCCGTGGTCTCTACCTGTATCTGGAAATTCTCAAGGTTGCCTATGACGATGCAATCGTTACCGATGATGAGGCCCAAATTCTCCATGTTCTTTCACGAAGCTTGGGGGTCGCGCCTGCTGATACTGCCGAATGCCGCTCTGTTGTATTAGGTGAAGTCAGCTCGCCTTTCGAAGAAGGTGATTCCTTCGATGGACACCATATGGGCGACGTTACAACATACCAGTCCGCTCTAATCGCAGCCTTGGACGACGATGTCATTTCTGAAGATGAATGGGCCATGCTTGACCATTTACGCCAAACGATCGGGGTTCAGGAGGATCAGCACGCACTCATTGAGGAAGCGATTCGTGCCATGAGTGAGATTGATGCCCAAGGACGAAGGCGTATCGAACGACTTGAGCGTTTCATCACAGTCTGCCCTTACCGTTGAGTCCAACAGCCTCTCTGTTTGGGGTTTGTTGAGGTGGACAAGGGACAACCATTAGAAAGGGCCTATGCTAGGGCGGCTCAACACAATGTGTTAGAAGGAATAAAGATGAGCCCTAGTGATGCCATTTATGCAAAAGTTGTAGCCCGTGACCCCGACCAACCAGAGTTCCACCAAGCGGTGAAAGAAGTTCTTGAATCTCTTGAGCCCGTACTTGAAGCCCATCCAGAATATGTGTCCGTTGTTGAGCGAGTGGTAGAACCAGAACGTTTGATTCACTTCCGAGTTCCTTGGGTCGATGACGCTGGAGAAATACAAGTTAACCGTGGTTTCCGAATTCAATTCAACGGTGCAATTGGCCCTTACAAAGGTGGATTGCGGTTCCATCCAAGTGTGAATGCATCTATCCTCAAGTTCCTTGCATTTGAGCAGATTTTCAAGAACTCCCTTACCGGACTCCCAATGGGTGGCGGTAAAGGTGGTGCGGACTTCAACCCTAAGGGGAAGTCTAACGGCGAAGTTATGCGATTCTGTCAGTCATTCATGATGGAACTATGGCGCCACATCGGCCAAGATTGCGATGTCCCTGCCGGTGACATTGGTGTTGGCGGTCGTGAAATCGGTTACATGTTTGGAATGTACAAGCGCTTACAAAACGAGTTCCAAGGTGGAGTTTTGACTGGAAAAGGTCTTTCTTACGGTGGTTCACTCGTTCGTCCTGAGGCTACAGGATACGGTTTAGTCTACTTTGCCCGAGAAATGCTCGCTACAAAGGGTAAATCCTTCGAAGGCGCATCCGTCTCAATTTCCGGTTCAGGAAACGTCGCCCAATTTGCATGCGAAAAAGTCCTTGACTTGGGTGGGATACCAGTCACAATGTCTGACTCCTCAGGATTCATTCACGATGCTGATGGCATTGACCGAGAAAAGTTGGCTTGGATTATGGACTTGAAGAACAATCGCCGTGGTCGTATCTCTGAATACCCCAAGCAGTTCCCTTCAGCTACTTTCACTGAAAGTGCACCTGAACCCTCGGTTAACGGGCTATGGGGAATTAACGTTGACGTTGCTCTACCATGTGCAACCCAAAACGAAATCAACGGAGAGGAAGCGAAAATGCTTGTTGCAAACAATGTCATCGCAGTTGGCGAAGGTGCAAACATGCCTTGCACGCCTGAAGCGGTTGAAGTATTCCATGAATCAGGAATCCTTTTCGCTCCTGGTAAGGCAAGTAATGCTGGTGGTGTTGCAACCTCTGGACTTGAAATGTCACAAAACTCTCTCCGTATCGGATGGAGTCGAGAAGAAGTTGATGAACGTCTTGAGAACATCATGATCAACATCCACAAGAATGCCTCAGAGACGGCCAAGAAGTACGGTCGAGATGGAGATTATGTCTTTGGCGCAAACGTTGCAGGTTTCCTCAAGGTAGCCGAGGCAATGATTGCTCAAGGTGTCATTTGATTCATTCGTTGCCTTCTAGGTTCGTTCTTGGTTCCTTATGGAACACATTTGGCCAACGTTGCTTTAATGCTCGAAAGAGTACCCTTGAAAACACCATTGAGAATCCGAAGAAGATGATCGATGTCCACCACGGTGCTTCTCCGCTGGTCGCGAGGAAGTAAGTTACAACCAAAATCCCCATCCCATAGACCGCTCGGAATGCTGCAAAAATGAGAAATCCTCTAACGATTGGATTCTCGGTTGCCTGAGCCATCCAAGAACTTGGTTCGGGTGGTTGCCTCATTTCATACACCAGTGTTCCATTCTGTTTCATCCACGAAACTCTTGGAAATATTGTTGTGTGTAAGAAAGCGCTTCTGCATGTGGGTAGCCCTGAGCGAGTAAACCATTGTAGTAATCACGGGCGGGGTCAGGCATTGCCATCGGTTGAGGTGCAACTTGAGTGGCAGGTTGAGCCTGGAAGTTTGGCATAGCAACTTGAGCGGCAGGTTGGGCCTGGAAGTTTGGCATAGCAGCTTGGCCAGCAGTAGCATTTGCCCAGGCCTTTGTTTCATCTTCTCCCTTACTGCGAACGAATAGCAATACGCCAATTCCTGCCAGTATGAGGAAACCAACTCCACCGACGAGATAGGTCGTCATGGAACTAGCGCCTTGAGCATCCTCATCTGCTTCCTTGATCCACCGAGTAGGATCTTTAGGATAAGCATCGGCTCCTTCAGCGAGACCCCAATCAGCGGTCGGATCAGAATAATTGTCACCATCTTGGTCAAGGCATCCGATTCGGTCAGCACTTGAATTGCCATATACAACTGGACAAGCATCTGCCCCATTGGCAGTGGTCCACGTTGCGTCAGGGTCAGAAAGACCATCTCCGTCACTGTCTGTACATCCAAAGCGGTCTACTGTTGAAGAATCCCGAAGTTGTGGGCAAGCATCGGGTTGGAAGCCGAGGGGATTGTCACCGTATCCGTCTATATCGCTATCAGCCCATTGAGTGGCTTCATCGAAAAAGGCGTCAGCACCATCTGAAACGAAGTAATTAGCTGCTGGGTCAGGGTCCGAGACTCCATCTTCATCGTAATCGCTGCATCCAAACCGGTCCGTGAATGAACCACCAGGTCGTTGAATACAAGCGTCCGGTGTTGTTCCGGATTGGTTGTCACCGTATCCGTCTCCATCTTCATCACTCCATTGAGTATTGTCAACCGGGAATGCGTCTTGGAGGTTGTACCATCCATCACCATCAGCGTCAGGGCATCCTGCGGTATCGCCCATCCATGAGGTCCCTTCTCGGGTTGGACATGCATCCTGATTGTTGGCGTTGGCGACGTAGGTTCCTGGCCAATCTGGATTTCGGTCATCCCAGCTTTGATTTGCGTAATTGTCTCCAAATCCGTCAGCATCAAAATCAGACCACTGTGTGTTGTCATCAACAAATGCATCTGCACCATCTTCAACACTCCACAATGCATCTGCATTGGAATATCCATCGCCATCCGAATCGATACAACCGATACGGTCCATTGTGGATGTTCCTGCAGAATTTGGACAAGCATCTGGATTGATTCCGGCGGGGGAGTCTCCATAGGTATCAGAGTCGGTATCTGCCCATTGGGTCGGTTCATTGACAAACGCATCGTCCACATCCGCCCATCCATCTCCATCGTGATCAACGCAGGCTATCTTTCCATTCTCAGTAGAGTTTCCAAATTCATTCGGACAATCATCTCGAGTATCTGCCCATCCATCACCATCGGTGTCAAGGCATCCAACTTCTCCGAGTGTAGAAGTTCCTGCTATGCTTGAACAATCATCGCTTCCATCGCTGAAACCATCTCCATCGTCGTCGTTGTCCTCGTCAACATCTCTACATCCGTCACCATCAATGTCTGTTGAGGCGTCAGAGACCCAAGTTGGCCGTGGTGGGCTGTATGACGTGCGAGGGCATGAATCATCATCATCGCTGACACCATCATTGTCAATATCATCGTCTTCTATACTGTCTCTGCATCCATCTCTATCCCAATCGCTTGAGTTAGCAGGGTCATTGAAGTCTTGGGTTGAAGTCCAGTTGTATTGGCCACCACGTGCGCAAAGATCAGGAGAGTTATCAGTCAGTCCATCGTTGTCATCATCAGAATCACACTCGTCTCCTTTCTCGTCAAAGTCAGTGTTACCTTGGCCAGGGTTTGCGACTGTGGGACAATTGTCCTCGAAATCAGGAACTCCATCACTGTCAGAATCTTGTTTCATAGATGAATCAAATGCCCAAACATAGACGTCCCAACCACCAGTACTCGTTACGGTCGTTCCACCTTTGGTGATACTTGGAGATGAACTTTGACCCGCAAAGGCTCCAACAACTGCCACGACGTCAGTACCGTTGATTGCAATGCCCCTACCGGTCTCGAAATCAGGGCTATCCGTGACATCAAGCCACGTCCACGATCCCGTTTTGGAAACGCCACCAACGAGGCCATCAAAATTTCCGTCTGGTGTAATAGCCTTATTTCCTGCACTGAAGGTTCCTTGGATGTAGCCGGTAAAGATGAGTTCGTCTTTTGAGGTCATTTCCATTCCTTCCAGGACGTCATCTCCGTTTGTTCCACCAATCACTGCCCAATTGCTATTGGAAGGGCCGCTCCCCTTCTTGATAAAAAATACATCAGAGCCACCTTTATTCGCAGTGATGGACCAACCGCTTTGAGCAAGGGTTCCTTCAAAGATTCCACCCAAATACAAGGCGCCAGCTGAGTCTATGTTCATGTACTCCACCGATACGATTTGGGATGGTATCCCATAGCCGGTTATCCCGGTAATAGAGCCGGCACTGCTCATTTTGACAATGAAGGAATCCTGTGTTCCGACAGGAGAATAACTCGTTGTTCCAAAAAGTACGTTGCTTTGTGTAAGACAAGATACGTGATAGTCTCCGTTGAGGTCAGTTACAACATCAGTAACAATTTGTTGTCCAATACCTCCTCCGCTTGTGACCCATTTGAGTGCACCATTTGCTCCGTCAAGTTTTGCAATAAACACTTCAGCGTTGGAAACGTTAATTGCTGTTCCACCGAAATCTGTTTCACCAGAAAAATATCCTGCCACAATGATGTCACCAACATTGTCTACAGAAATTGCTTGAGGAATACTCGCGTCTGTCGTTGTATTTGGGAGCGTTTGGAATGCGGTAGCCCACATCCAATTGCCCGTAGGGTCTGCGACAGCGACGAAACCATCCAAAACCTGTGTGTTCAAGATGGTCTGGCCGAAATTAACTTGACCGAACATATATCCTGTAATTACAGCCATGCCATTGACCGTAGTGATGTCCGTTAGGAATGAAACGCCTCCCATGCTGTGGTCAGCCCCCGCTAAGAAGGTCCACGAACCTGTGGAATCAATCCCCGCAATGTAAAATTCGTTTCCATTTGAAAAGGGTGAGGTCGGTTGAAGTTGGTAGTTGCCAAAGGTCATTGAGCGGTTAAACTCACCTCCTACATAGTATCCATCAAGGCCAGGGGCGATCATAGTATCAAACTCCTCGCCAGTTGCTGACCCTCCTGCTGAAAGGAAAATTTCAGGGGATGCTGCACGGGCTGAGGCTTCGCTGGTTAGTTGAACAGAATTCAATTCAATAGCAGTCGTTTGTTGGTGTGCTGCGAGAGGACTGAGTAAACTCACCACGAACAAAACAACGAGGAACAGGGGTAGGCTATGGCTGCGAGTGCTCTGCATACCTTATGGGCAGGGCTCAAAGGCCATCAAGCCTTTGATTCCTTGACGGTACAAGTTCACTCCATGTTGGAGTCAAGAGCAAGCAAATCACTGCCCCCAGCGTCGAGGACTGTGATGGTGGACACTGAGAACGGCTTACCACAGGCGATGCCGAGTTCACGGTTCACCATTGCTGAGCGGTACATAGTCACTTCAGGGTGAGTTGCACGCAAAGCATCAGTATATTCTTCCGGGCAGTTGGCAGCAACGAGCACCAACTTTGCCTCTCCTTTAGCGCAAGCATCGTTAGCTTGGCGTTGTCCAAACAACAGGTTTCCTGTTGCGATTGCATTT
>TARA_B110001452_G_scaffold123495_1_pt1 | contig 21161 bp, 13 predicted proteins | sample TARA_B110001452 | Tara Oceans TARA_B110001452 (sample SAMEA4396971) | marine metagenome | biome: Polar Biome; feature: [DCM] deep chlorophyll maximum layer (ENVO:01000326); material: water (ENVO:00002006), including particulate matter (ENVO:01000060) such as... | depth 25 m
CCGCTCATGGCTCCACCAATGCCACCTATGGCAGACGACCCGCTTGCACCTCCGGCTGAAGATCCACTTGCTGAACCAATGGACTTGACCGGTGAACAAGCCGGAGCAACCATCCGAAGCAGCGCAGAAGTCGATACCATTCTTGGCGATAAGCTCGAAGGAACCCTCCATGAAGTCGAGAAGTCAACCCTCACGTCAGACGGTGAAATCATTAAGCAATCCGTGAAAGGTACGCTGATGGTCAGCAACCCCTCTGCAGAAGACAGAATTTACGACATCGACGTCATGCTCGACCACGCTGATGCAACCGACATCGGCGGCGAAATTGTGTCGGTAGATGAGCTTGAGGCTGGCAACAGTTACAGCATGAAGTACAAGGTCAACGGAAAGCGAATGCTTGTTCTCCGTGAACGCCTTGATACAAATCCAGCCCGAGCCAGCGCTCGTTCACTCTCCGTTGCTTCAACTGAAGACGGTGGTCCAATATCGTTGGAACTGGAAGTGGAAAACGTCGCATCAGTCACCATTCGAGATGTGATGGTCACCCGACCGTTGCCAAGTGAGATGTCCTTCACCCACGCAGCCGGAGCGGAAATCGATAACGACACACTTACCTGGAACATCGGTATGTTGGCTGCTGGCGAAAAGCAAACGCTCACCATTGAGGGAACAATTACCGTCACTGGCACCGCTAAGATTGATGCCGGTGCTGCCACAGCCACCTACACCGCCGATTCGACGCTCTCCGACCTCAACTTCCGAGAACTCGATGCGTTCTGCCGTGGTTTCTCCTACATGCGTGTCCGCGAAGATGAACGCCCAGACAACTGGTTGTGCAAGACGACCTTCGAAAACCGATCTTCCTTCGCAGTGGATTTGGTCAAGTTGCAAGTCCGCATGAAGGGAAGCGAAGACCTCCTCTTTGACATCAAGGACGTCAAGGAAGATGTGCCACCTCACGGAAAGTGGGAATCAGAGGAGCGAACCGTCATGGCTCAATCCAAGCCTGATTTCGCAACGGATTTGGCATACACAATCCTGCCCCGTGCCAGCCGCAGCACCGAGGGAAGCCTCACGCTGCAATCCAGTACGCTTGAAGTGGTTGAAGCATCCCTTGCTAAGACCTACTCAACCTCGAGCCTCCGTTCATACCGACCGCAGAAGGTTACTGCTCGATTGACGTTCACCAACAACGGTTCGTCCAACATTAACGTTGCACGCTTCACCGACGATGTGCCCGGCTTGTTCTCGGCCCCCGAGTTATCGTCCATCACCGTGAAGGTCGATGGTAAGGAAATCGCAGACAACCAATTCAAGACGGAAATCACCGATGGCATCACGCTAGAAAAGACCAACCGTTCACCTGACGGCAACGGATTCACAATGACAACCATGGTTGGTATTGTGGCACCAATTGGCCTCAAGCCTGGTAAGTCGTTGACCGTTGAATACGATCTGGCAGCGCCAGACCCAACACCAAACAACACTTCAGTCGCTGCACCAGCGCACTGTGAATTCAGTGCCGAAAAGGCTGGCCCACGGTGTGGACGAGATGCTGAGGACGCACCTGTCATCAGCGTCATCCACAATCGACGTGACTTTTCCGCTGGAAAGCAAACGCTTCCTGTTGGAGGAAAGGGTCGCTACGAAGTCTTGATCCTCTTCGAGAACAACGGAGACACCGCTCTTCAAGACGTGTACATCAACGATGTCATGCCTGCGAACTTCAAAATCACCGACTGGCACATTCGTGGCAGCGGTGGCGACAAGCGCACCGACTGTGAAATGAACACAGAAGACGGTGTAGGTGGCACTCACATCAGTTGGATGGTCCCTCTTGTTGGCAAGGGTGAACGCCTTGATGTGTTCATGGAAATCAAGGGCTCTGGACAAATCGATGCTGAAGCATTGAACCGTTTCCATGGTGTCCACTTCGGCGACGAAGTCGAATCCGACGATCTACCTGCGACCCCTGTACCAGAGGCTGAAGAAGAACATGAAGAAGCAACAGAAGAGGCTCCAGTCGAAGAGGCTGCAGTCGAAGAAACCGCCGAAGCCGATACCACTGACGATTCCGAAGACGCTGCAAAGGTCACCTGGCGAGAAGATATTCTCCTGAGAGTGATGGAAGCTTCCGGCATTGACGCTGAACATCGCGACGCATTTGTTGACCATGCAGTCAACTTCGATCTCGATGACAATGGTTACCTCAAGAAGGCTGAACTCGAAGCCGCAGCTAAGGCATGGAATGAAAATTCCGAGGGCGCTGACGAAGCACCTGCCGAAGAAGCAGAGGCTGAGGAAGCACCTGCCGAAGAAGCAGAGGAAGCATCCACGGATGACAAGATGTGCTCAATCTGCATGTCGATGAACCCACATGATGCTTCAGAGTGCAGCGCCTGCAAGTTTTCCTTCTCGTGATTGAGAACAAACGCGCTCAAAGGCGACGAAGCAAGGCTTTGCGCGCATGCTGACTTCGATCAATTCAATTGAGAATGCGAGGATTTGCTCTTGCGTTCACTCGGGCAGAACCCATTGAGGCCAGTCTTCATTCTCAGAAGATCGGCTTACGATGACCAAGACTGGTCTTCCAACTTCGCTTAGGACTGTTGCAAGAGGGCGCGCTGTTGAAGGTGTAATGACACCATCTCGCATGTCTACGGCCAACCAAGCCCCTGGATATTGCCCCTTCCAAGCATCAAGTTCGGCTTCAATGCCTTCTGGAGGAACACCTTGACGAACGCTTGCGATAAAGCCCCAATCGGGCAAGCAACGACGTTCTGCATCCGTCCACAAGAACATGCGGGGCGGGCGAGGCAAACGAGCCAACTGGTCGATGGCTTCCTGATCGGTGACGCACACCGGTCGATTCGGCATTGGCACTGGCACGGAATGCTGCCACATGCGGTCAATGTCCAGTGGTTCGCGCCGACGCATGGTATACCTACGGGGGGGTACGGTTTCAAACCCTCGCCGTTCAGGGCTGAAAATCCGCCCCAGCAAGAAGAAAATCCTACCCAACATTCATGCCCTCCATGCACCGCCCCACAATCATGGCAAACGGCAATGCACCGCCCCCACCCCAACCACCGGGTGGTTCGATGCTCATGATGCTCGGTGTCATGGTCATGATGACGCTCCTAATCATGAATCCGAGCATTCGTGGTTCACTCGGCTCAATCGCTGACCCAATCCTTTCCCCAGTCTTGCCTGAGGAGTCTTACTTCGTGTTCACCGTCTTGGTGCTTGGTACATTCTCGATGACCATGAACACAGTGCTGCGGAACATATTCACCGACCCAATGGCACAGGCTCACATCGGTCACCGCCAACGCCAAGTTCGAATGATGATGAACGATGCTCGAATGAGCAGGGACCCCATCCTCCAAGAAAAGGCATCCACCCTTCAGCAGCAAATGATGCCGGAACAACTCAAGGTGCAAATGGGCGCCATGAAACCAATGATGTTCACCATGGTGTTCATCATCGCCATCTTTGCCTGGCTCACGACAACGGTCGAGAACTTCCGTGTCGATTATGTATCGCTTCCATGGCACAATGAATGGAACCTTCTTGGCGACAAGTTCCTGTTCTTCCCCGCTTGGATTTGCACCTACATTTGCATGAGCGCTCCGCTCGGCAGAATTGTCGACCGCCACATCAAGTTGTTCCGCTACCGGTCCCACCCGATGGTCAAATCTGGAGAATCGATCAAGGAACCACTGCTCCACCTCATCGCAGGCCAAAACAAGGCCAAGAGCGCCGATGCACGCCGCCGTCAACAACGAAGCCAGCGTCACACTTCCAATAAGAAAACAAGTCGCACTCAAAGTGAAACGGAATCGGATTCTGAAGCAATAAAGGCCGATGCCAGCAACCAATCTTCCGAATGCCCGGAATGTGGCATGGACATGATTTCAACCCTCGGACCACGCACAAAGCGCTGCGATGTTTGCCGGCATGAATGGGTGTAGGCATGGTAAAAATTACCGTTTCAGGCCACCCAGGCAGTGGCACAAGCACCCTTGTCAGCGGCTTGATGGCTCACTTCAACTGGACCTCCCTTAACGGGGGCGACGTGTTTAGATCTGAAGCCAAGCGCCGTGGCCTATCGTTGGCTGAATTCGGACAACTGTGCACGAAGGACTTGGAAGTGGATCGGCAACTCGATGCCATGCTCCAAGAGCAGATGTCAAACGAGGATGCGGAAGATATTGTTGAATCGCGTCTGTCCGGATGGTGGGCCTACCGGCTGGGCATTGATTGTGTCCGGTTGTGGATTGAAGTGGAAGACGAAGAACGAGCGCGAAGGGTCGTGGGTCGTGAACAATGCACCTTAGAAGAAGCAATTGAGGCCAATGCAAAGCGCACTGCTGTGGATGCTGAGCGATTCATGGAACTCTATGGCATCTTGCCGCAACAGCGTGAACCCTATACCATAGTACTCGATGGAACAAATCTCAGCAGGGAACAAATCCTTGCTGCGGCGATTGAAATCTTGGAGGCATCTGCATGACCCTACACATTATCGAACCCAGCGCAACAACCAACGAAGACGTCGGAGGCGCACCGGATGCGCGCACCGTAGAACAACGACTCGCCGCTGGATTCATCCTCTTGGACAAACCTGCGGGACCAACCTCACACCAAATTGCTGCATGGGCAAGGGACCTGTTTGGCCTCGAACGGCTGGGGCACGGCGGAACACTTGACCCGTTTGCAACTGGCGTGCTTCCATTAATGGCTGGCAAAGCAATGAAACTCACCAAAAAAATTCTCAACCACAAGAAATCGTACATCTGCGTGTTCAGATTCGCAGAGGAAGTGGACGAAGCTCAGTTGGCTGAAGCGATGAGGCAGCTGACTGGACGGGTCTACAACGTACCTCCAGAAGTATCAGCGGTCAAGGTTCAAGTTCGAACTCGCAAAATCTTCAAGTTTGATCAATTGGAACGTTCAGGCAACGACATGATCGCTCGTGTTCATTGCGAAGCAGGGACCTACATTCGAACCATGGCCCGAGATTTGGGATTGTTGCTCAACATGAAGGTTCAACTCAAGGAATTGCGCAGGGACTCCTCAGGAGTCTTCGACCTCGATGACTGTGTTACGCTTCAAGAATTAGCAGATGCCGTTTGGCTTTGGAAAGAATGCGATAAGCCTGAAGCGTTGCTGCGCATCATTCACCCGATTGAGAAACTCATGCTCGATCTACCATCGGCCACTGTGAAGGACAGTGCGGCTGCAGCACTTGCCCACGGAGCACCTTTGCTGCGACCTGGATTGGTAAGCATTGCATCAGGCGTCAAGGCTGGAAAAGAGATCTATGTGCAGAGCCTCAAGAGCGAAGCAGTCGGTGTCGTTTGCCTCACGTCGGACACCGATGACATCGTTTCCATGAAGGAAGGCGAAATTGCACGTCCGAGCATGGTGCTCATGGACGGCGATGTCTACCCTCGACGCTGGAAGTCACCTGAGTGAACGATCCAACGATGGTGTGACCTTGGTCACGCTTCGATGTATTCTTCGTAAATATATTCCTCGGTTTCTATTCTTATTTTCAATACTGACATGATTCCCACATCCGCCTTGTCAACCGAAGTTGAACGGTCCCCACGACCTCAAAGCAAGTTTTTGTGAGACGGTCCCATTATCAAGTTTGAGGGTGCTTTTCGCGTTATCCGTCATGTGGAGTCGTTATGAGCCACGTGTTGAGTGAGGCTGCAAGACCATCACTCAAGCTTACGAATCTTAGCGGGTGTCAAGTAGGCAAAGAGACCAACGATTCCAATCAAAGCCAACACGGTTACACCAACGAACATCCCTTCGCTGATCGGCGTGCCAGAGGATGAGGTGTCCGCATTGGCTGAATTTACTTCGATTTCAACAGCAATGACGCCTTCATTGTTGGTTTCATCGCCCTCATCAATTTCCAAGCCCCGGTCAACCACTGCACGAATCTGCACCAAGCCAGCTTGTTCGGGAACCGCCCAATCGCAGGTCACCACGCCAAGTTCACCCGGCCGTAGAATTGGGAGGGTGCCGATGGAAATCAGTTCAGTGTTCATTTCACAGCGCACTGAAATCATTGAAGCATCCGCTTGACCGTTGTTGCGAACAAACACTCGGATCGCTGCTACATCGCCGGCGACAATCGATCCTTCGCCTTGGTCGATGCTTTCAATCACGAGGTCTGGAAGCGCCATGACTTCCAGATCCATGGTGCGTTCAGCGCAAGAAGTCTGGTCGCAAATCGAAACCAAAACCGAGTGGAAACCAGCGGCTGGTGCGTTGATCGTGATGGTGCGTAAATCCATATCGACGCTGGCCCAACTGCGGTTTGTGTTCGCGGTCAGAGCGTCGGAGTCGATGTCACCGTATGCAAAATCAATGGTTGTTGGAACAGAAAGTTGCACTGGAATAATTGATTGAAACTCCGTGAGGGTAGGGGCATCGTCAACGGCACTGACGGAGATCATGAACACCTCAGACCACGTGTTTCCAGCTTCATCGGCTACGGTGGTTGTGATGGTGGCAAATCCTGAAACTTCAGGCAGCAATCGAACACGAACATCACCTTCAGTTAGGTCAATGGCCACCAAGGCTGGGTTGGTGTTGGTGAAGGATACGACAAGGTTCTCATTTTGGCTGCGGTCATCGCTGCACCTGTGAAGGAAAGGAAGAATTCGCCCTCCGCCGTCTTCGATCAGGCTTTGGTCCCCGACGGCCACGCAGGTTGGGTTTTCGTCCCACGCAATGCTGTAACCACCGGTAATATCGATGTTATTGACTTCAAACGCAGTGGTGCTTGCTTGTCCCAATGAATCCCATGTGAACCAGGTTTTCAATTCCACCTTTAGGGAGGAAGTTGGGTCGTGAATGTAAGCGCCAATGGGGAAAGAAAGCGACAAACTGGGGTTCAGTTGAACCGGTTGGTTGGTGACGAGTTCATCGTTGACGAACAAAAGCCAACGTGAGTAATTGGAATCCAACCCGTCGAGGTCTCCAAAGATTCGACCGGATAAGATCAAGGTCGGGTCGTTGATGTCGACGGTCACTTCTTTGATGCAAGCCTCAATGGTGGAAACCCGAAGTTTGGTGAATGGCTGGTCTGGAAGAAGCATGTGTTCGTCCATGGAGGCAAAGGACGTGAAGGATGTGCCGTCGCTGGAAGAGGCGTATTCCAACTGCACATCGTCTAAGGATTCATTTTCAAGAGCGTAATGAACCCGTCCAATTCTCTGTTCAGGAGGCGTTTCAATCACTGGACTGACCCATTGACCGGTCGTGCCTTCAACGCTTGTTTGCAGACCACAGGCGCTGTAGCCCATGTTCTCAGAAGCCCCTGCGGTGAGGTCGAGGGCCATCACTGGAGTCTGATGTGCGTCAAACACGGTTGACGCTGCTGCCACTTCGCCGCCGTACCACGGCGTTTGCATGGTAACTTCCACACCAACAGCGTCGAGGTTGAGTTGAGAATCGTCCGTTCCTCCAACCGATTCGTAATTGGCAGTGACGATAAGGTTCTGCAACGAAGCCCAAGTCCATGTGTCAAGGGCGCTGATGTTTTCTCGCCAGTAGGTGCTGGACATGTAATCCATTGGCCCTTGGGTGTGAGAAATCGTAGCAAGGGAGGTGAAATTCGTATTGTATTCAACCGAGAAGCGCACGGAATCACTGGTCAATGCATGTGGCACTGCGAAAGCGAACACCAAATTAACTTCTGCAATTTCGTATTGGGTGGAGCCCGCTGCGTTAAAGTTCGTTAGTTCCATCTCAGGTCCAGACGACCAAGAATAGGCTCCATCGGGAGAATAGAGTGAGTTGTTGGAATCGGTTGGTGTCGATTGAGCCCAGAAGATCATTGTATCGAGGTTGACCGGACGGTCATGAAGCATGGTCAGTCGAGCGTCGGCCACCATTGTTTCAGTGTGAATGGCTGGTTCTTGAGAGAAAGAGGTGTAGGCATCTACCGCCCATGCTGAGGAATCTGTGAATTGCCCCTGTGGTAGCAAATCCACGGTTGCAGTTTCATGCACAGAGCGAGCAGAAACGCTGGATAGGGGCGCAAGGAGAAGCAACATCAACATGGCGATGGGAACGGTCTTTGAGTTCAACGCAGGTCGCATGGTTGTCCTAAAAGGCCGAACGCACTTGAATGCAAGGGTTCCACGTTCGGCGAACTGGGCCAACCCAAGTCAGTGTTGCTCTACGGATTGTTGAAATACCACGCGCTTGACGGCGAAGTACCTCTCATGGCTGTGATGGTGTAGGGGTTAGCACGGCAGATTGTGGTTCTGCCAGCCCGAGTTCGATTCTCGGTCACGGCCCTCTTTACTCTTCAGGGTCAAGCCTGCGTTGATTTAGTTCGTCTTGATTGATTTTATGACCCATACGCTCGACCTTGGTTTCAAGGTAAGATCTGTTCTCTTCTCCAACACCGACAACCAGCGAGGAGCGAGCCACCACATCAATGCCATACGCAATCAACTGCTCAGCCTTATCGGGGTTGTTCGACAGCAATTCGACGCGAGGAATGTTAAGGGCTTCGAGCATGGAGGCTCCAATCTTGTAGTCACGGTTATCGCCAGGAAGGCCAAGCATGAGGTTTGCATCGAGCGTATCTGCACCTTGATCTTGAAGGTGGTACGCTTGAATTTTAGCGTGGAGCCCAATGCCTCTGCCTTCTTGACGCAGGTAGAGGATGCAACCGTACCCTCGCTCGACAATCGCACTCATTGCTCCTTGAAGTTGAGGCCCACAATCGCAGCGCATGCTGCCGAAAGCATCGCCTGTAAGGCATTCCGAATGCACTCGGATCAACACGGGGTCGGGACCCGACATGTCGCCGAGGGTGAGGGCAACGTGGTCTAAGCCAGTGGTTGCTTCATGGAAAATCTGGATGTTAAATTCCCCATACATAGTTGGTAATTTGGCCTCACTCGGCACATCCTTGCGTTCGATGATTGGAGAACTCATTGGTTCACCTCGATAAGAAAGGTATACTCGCCTGCCGTTTCTTCTATAGAAAGAATGTTGTGATTTGTTCGGTCGATCAACATGGGTAAATCATGCAACGTTTCCGGGTCATCAGCCAACAACTCCAGCACATGACCAAAGCTCATGTTTTTGAGGGCTTTCTTCGCCTCTGAAACCGGGATTGGGCAGAAAAAACCAATCACATTCAATCGGTGGGTTGGGCGAGGGGGAACCACGCCGTCAAACTGCATTCCTTCGACCACAATCTTCCCAATCCCTCCCCCCGTATGAAGTCAACCATACGCGCCTCATTCACATTACGAAATATGAGCCATCTATCGGCCTCATTGTCCCGCAAGTTGATGAGGAGGGGCGGCTACCGTGAAGCATGGTGTCCACCGCCACATCGTCAAAGTCACCTGACGATATGGAGTGGTCGGAAGTTGCTCAATTAGGACTGCGTTACGCCAGAATTCCACTCGCTTTGTTGTTCGTGGAGGCCTTTTATTGGTTCTTGACCATGCCTTCAGACACCCTGGCACCGATTCAAGTGTCAGAGGCCTGGGTTTGGAATGAACTAACCAACTTGATTTTCGGAGAAGGGGCATCGACGCTTGGCACCCACAACGGTTGGACAACGCGTATTGAATTGAATCACGTTGATTTCCCCGGGAGCTTCGACCACATCGCACTTTACGTGTCGGATGAATGCGCTGGCGTCCATGAAATGATCTTCCTCTCGACGCTTGTGGCCATGACCGAAGGTGTGCCTCAAAAACTCAAAATCAGGTCCATCATCGTCATGTGCGCCATCATCTATGTCCTCAACATCATCCGTTTGGTTGTGTTTTATCCAATTGCAGTCGAGGATTGCATGGCCTTACCAAACGACGCTGCTTGCCTCCAAGGCATGTGGGACTGGCACACTGCTGTATGGAAATGGGGCTTCTTGCTTGTTCTTGTCACCATGTGGGTGGTTTGGTTTTGGAGGTTTGGTGGCCCAGCCCGAACGCTCGATGCCAGTTACGGTGCACCAGAAGAATGGCGCCTTATCGTTCGAAGGAAATGGGCAAAGCAGCACATCATCTTGGTCGTCTTGGCCGTGGTGTTGATGGCTGGAGCGGCCTACAATGTGACCAGCAATGAAGAAGCCATGCAGGCAAAATCAACACTGGACACTTGCATTTCACTCGACCTGATCAGTGCCGACTGTGGCACCGCTCAGAACCGTTGGGACGACGCCATTGGCTATGCTTGGTCGCTGGCAGCCCTAGGCTTGGTTGCTGGATTGGTTGGCAGCGTACAGTTCGAGCGACCAGATGAAGACGGACGTTGGCCAAATGCACCAACTGAGCAGACTGAATCGGTTCAACAAGAAGATTCGAAGGCACCATTTTCTCGGCACGAATCTACGAAAAAGGGTTCATGGAAAAACCGCGGTTCGGAAGAAGAGTGAAATCACTCAACGATTGAAGCAACGACTCGCTGGCCCGACATTTCACGCTTTTCAAGCGCTTTCATGGCCAAGCCGACCTTGCTGGTGTGAATGCTGATGAAGGTGGATTCGCCTTCAAAGTGAACGTCGCCAATAGCCATTTCATTGCAACTCAGTGCATCTGTGAACCACTGAGAGACTGCACGAGAAGAGCCGGCGGATGCCGGGTCGATGGTCAGTTCCAGCAAGACAAATCCGAACACATCTGCAGTTTCGCCGAAGTCATCTTGTCGCTTGACTGGATCTCGTTCCATGCCGTCTGGAAGTTCAGGTGTTTCTGAGTCAATGATGTCAAGGCCGTATGTGGCCATGATCTTCGAGAGTTGTGGAGCGTCATCTCGTGAAACGAGGCTCCAAGCTTCACCCTTGCGACCAATACGGCCTGTGCGCCCAACGCGATGGATAAAGGAATCCAAATCGACTGGCAGGTCATAGTTGACAACGAGCGTGATGCCGTCCACGTCAATGCCTCGAGCAGCCACGTCGGTAGCAACGATGGTTTTGATTTCCTCACCCTTGAACCGTCCGAGGATTTTCTCTCGTTGGTTTTGGTTGAGGTCACCGTGAAGGCCTTCAACTGAGAAGCCATGCTTCGACAAGCGCTGAACGGCCAAATCGACCATGCGCTTGGTGTTGCAGAAGATGATTGTTTGATCTTCTTCGTTCATTCGAGCGAGGAGTCTTCCGAGCACCCAGAGTTTGTTGGCACGACCAATTCGCACGCTGTACATGTCAATTGGAGGGATGTCCAACTCTTCGGTGTTGGTGAGCACGAATTCAGGCTCGTTCATGAACTCATTCGCAGTGTCAATAATTTCTTGTGGGAAGGTGGCCGAAAAGAGCAAGGTTTGCTCCCGACCAGTCATGCGTTCCATGACCCACATGATGTCTGGGAAGAATCCCATGTCAAGCATGCGGTCTGCTTCATCGAGGCAGAACAAAGACGGAGCAGCCAGATCAATGTGACCTCGCTCGCTCATGTCCATGACACGGCCAGGGGTACCAACAATGATGTCCACACCGTCGCCGAGGGTGCGGGCTTGCTTCTCAAGATCCGTACCGCCATAGACGGTCTGAATCGAGAGGCCTGACTCACCTTGAAGTTCCATCATTTCTTGAGCGACCTGGTTGGCCAACTCACGGGTTGGTGTGAGGACGAGGGCTTGGAGCGCTCCTGTTGGTTGACAACGCTCGAGGATTGGAAGACCGAAAGCTGCCGTTTTACCGGATCCTGTGCGGGCTTGCCCAATGACGTCACGGCCTTCGCGGGCCAACGGAATGGTATCCTTCTGAACTTGAGTTGCGTGCGTCCATTCGAGCGCAGCGAGACCAGCCAAGAGTGCAGGTGGTAGGTCCCAAGAATCGAAGCGGGTTTTGGTGAACATGGTATCATCTCCGTCTCGGTTGTGCGAGTGGGTCACCGAGACGGTGGCAACCCAATCGAGTGGAATCAGTAGTTGTCGGCGTCTGCCATTTCTTTCTGAAGAATGCCCATCCAATACTTACGAGCATTTTCACGGGTCATAGGGCGCTTAGTTTGTCGAACGTGTTCGAGAATGTATTGTCGGAACTTGAGTGACTTGTTGCGGTTTACACCCTTTGGAGTAAGACCATCCCACAAGCGGTCAAATTGTTCTTCTTTGTCATTAAATGCGTCTGAACTCATCTTATGCACCTCTAAGTAATTCGGCCACTGATGCTCCCTTCTTAACCATACCGACATGAAAATCGTGGACATCGACCCTGTTCAGGTGGTTGCTCAAAAGTATTCATCGTCGGTTTCCGGCTCTTCATCTTCGAATTCATCGGTGTAGCCCATCATCTCATCTTGAGAGACGGCTCGGTAAGCGCCCGGCTCCACTGGGGCTTCTGAAGGCTGAGCGCCCTCGGCCGACTTTGGTGCTTGTTCGCCATCGGGCTGACCCGAGGGTCGGATAGGTTGGAGACCAACCTGCTTGCCTTGTGATTCAGCAACCTCTCGATCGATTGCAGGAACGGCTGGTGTCGGTGCCAACTGGGCGTTCTTTTGCGCTTCGGTTCCGTCCATGGAAACATCGAACATCAGTTCGTTGAGCGAAGCAATAATCTTGGCATCGGTTTCTGTCTTCAACAGGTCGATGGCCATGGTGCGAAGCACATCGTCACCAAACAAGCGTGGCAACAATTCCACGCAGGCCTTTCGAACTTGGATGTCCTTCGAACGAGCGCCCTTGACGACCAGTTCACGGGCACGCCCGTGATCGGTGTCGATCGATTGCAGCGCCTTGATACCGCTGAGACGAACTTTGGAATCTTCGTCAACCATTGCGCGTTCTGCGAACACGGTGGCAATTCGGGATTCGCGCTTGGCCAAACTCGGGAGCGTTCTTGATGCAATCCGGCGAACTTCGACATCGACATCGTTGAGCGACCAAGAGATGAGGTCCCAAACCGGTGACCCACCTCGTTGCACGACGCGCCTCAGCAAACCTGCTGCCTTTCGTCTCAACTTGGCATCGTCTTCGAGCAACAGCGTATCCACGTGATTGACCACGACTTCCGGCCATGTTTCGCACAAGGCGTTGAGCCCTGCCCATGCTGCATCAAAACGGGTCTTTTGAGAAGAGCGCAGTTCATTGCCAAGGATGGTTTCGACCGCCGATGGGAAGACCGGTGCTGTGAGCGTTAAGCAACGGCTGGCTGCCTGTTGAACGGCCATATCTTCATCATCAAGCAGGACAGATAACCAATCAAACAGTTCATCTGATTTCCGAATGGCGATTTCTGGCAGCACCTGTAAGGCTGCGACTCGTATTTCGGCTTCTTCTTGCTCAAAGGCAATCATGAGGGCGGCGTGAGCGTCCTTGATGCGACGCCCGCTGAACCTTCCAAGCGCACGAACACCAGCGGGCCGCCAGTGCGTATGGTTCGCATCGAGGTACCTCGTATCGACGCTTTCAATTTCACCAAGTGCAAGGGGCAGAACATCAGCATCCGGGATGCTAAGCCAAGGACCAGTTTCGCTGGCAATTGTTTTGTCAACGTGCTTGGTTTCTTTCACGTTCAGTGGAAGACCCGTTCTCGGGTCGCGAGCGATGTATTCTCGAGCCATTTCAAGTCCTCCAACCCGGCGCAACAGTTCGTAACCAATGAACCTATGTACGCCGCAGGTGCATTCTAAATCAAGGGTCTTTGAACGATGTGCAGATTAAACACGCCTGACAAGGGCACGCAAGGCTCTTCAATCGCCGACGGAGTCCCCGTTCATGGCCAACCCGTTGGGAAAGCAAATCGCCTTTGCCCTGTGGGCGGTTTTGGCGATGCTCTCAATGCCGTATGCAGGCGTCATTGGCCCTGCGGAAGAGGTCGTTCTCGATGAGGCGTTAAGCGTTCGAGAGGCAATCACCGAATCAACAGGCTTCAACGCCAGCGACGGATTTAGCCCTTCAAACATCACCGTTGAAAGCGCCACCGGCCAACCCGTGCTCGATCGCCCCGTCATCGCCATGCAAACGATTCCCGCCCCTGCCATGATGTTTCGACGGGCTGCGGGCTGCCTTGCTTACAACGAGGCACTCGACGAAGCGTGGCTCATCGGTGGACGTTACGACCCGAACCCTTCGCAAACCGGAGACGAAGACACAACCAACTTCATTGAAACACTCGCCATGAATAACAAAACATGGTTTCCCAGTCCAGACACGCTTCCCCAAGCTCAAGCCTACCACGAATGCGTCGAACTGCAGGGTAAAATTTACTCAATTGGAGATTACCATCCTTATGCGACGCCCGCTGTTCGAGGGGACGGCATGGTGCACATCTTTGACCAATCCACCAACAACTGGAGTACGGGAACTTCAATGCCATCAACCACAGGCGTTGGGCTTGCTGGCATGGATGCGCATGGTGGATTCATCTATGTCGCCGGTGGGGTGGGCCAAAAAGACCGATCAGATTTGACAAATCGAACAATGCGCTACAACCCTGCCACAGACGTTTGGGACTACATGGCAAACATGAGCGCACCGCGTCACTCTTTCGAATTGGTGACCTACCACGACAAACTCTACGCAATCGGAGGTTATGTTCGCCTGTTTGATGCTGCACTGAACCAGACGACAACCGCACCAGCAAACCACACTGAAATCTATGATCCGGCAACCAACACTTGGATCAACGGTTCAGATCTGCCGTTCAAGATCGCTGCCCATTCGTCGGTCGTCCACAACGACGAAATCCTCATTGCGGGTGGATTGACGAACACGGTTCGCTACGATCAAATCAGAGGCTACAACCCACTCACTGGTGAGATCAACGCCCACGGCACACTTCATACACCAATGTATGATTTTGATTTGTTAAACGTCAACGGGACGCTCGTCTATGCGGGTGGCGACACCTCGTTTTACCGCTTCAGCACGTGGAGCACATCCTATTCAGACACCTCCGCTGCCTATGACAATCCAACCGCTCAGACTGGAACCCTTCTTTCCAATGTCTTTGATTTGCGCACCGGTTCAGAAGGCAGCGCAACTCCATTGTGGATCAACTTTGACGGGTTGACCCCGGTGGGCACAAACCTCACGTTACAGTACAAAACGGGCCCAACTCTCTCGGATACCAGCAGCAGTATGTGGCGCCCGCTTGGGCCGAATCAAAGCGCTGAATACTTGCAATTGGGAAACCACACCCTCACCGGGGCCATGCCAGGTGATGCCTTTGTCCAGTACCAAATCTCCTTCGAAACGACAAACCTCAACCAGTGGGCAACACCTTCACTCAACAGCATCACAGTCGCCAGTGAAGAAGCAAGATTCCATACACCACCGCCATCAGTGATGAATCCAAACGCTGCACCAAGCATCATCCAAACCTTCCATTCTGCTTATTCGACCAACCAAACCTACGTCATGCACGTGCTGCCGACAACCTATGATGGGTTCAACATCATTGGCCTTGATGCTGCAACCCTCACATACCTGCCATCCACTTCGGCCCTCAGCCTTTCTGACCCCGACGGCATCCTTCGAAGCGCCGACATCACAGCCACCCACGCCTCGAACTTGGAAGGCGACACTGTGGACTGGTCCATCGCCATAAACGATGGCCTTAGCACCCCTCACCTCCGCTTTGGCGTGGCCACGGAAGGCCTGCGTTCAACCCACTACAACACCTCCACCATCACCACCATCGACAATCAATTGAAGGTCGATATCCTCGAACTTAGTTCTGCATTCAGCAGCGAAGGCGGCTCTTCAGTTGAGGTGGGTGAAACCTACCCTGGTGACGCTCCAATGACAGCAATCGTAGATCATGAGTTCACAAATTCGGGGGCGCGCCTGCAAAATGGGTTGATCGAAGCAAGGCTGAATGTGGATGTCCAAGCCACGGAGGAACTTGGAAGCGCCTTTTACTCAAACCCTGGGGCATGGGTCACACTGACGACGGGTGCCACAACATCCATTGATTTCCAACTTCCAAACGGAACCTCTGGTGAGGCAAGAATCTGGCTTGAAGCTCGCACATCCGATGACCTCGAACTGGAAGTTGATGCTTACAACCAGACCGTGGTCATCAACATCGAATCCCCCGTGCTCACGAGCACAACACCCAGCACAGGAGCTTATTCGAACGAACAGGCCCAGCGAATGGTTACCCTTGATTACCACGATGTAGGTGGGTTTTCAAACGCCACGGTTCAAGGGTTCATTTGGGTGGAAGCCCTTGATGACAATTCCGGAAACGGAGCGGCAGAGGCAAATGAATACAGGCAACACCCACTCACCTTCAGCAACGTCGGCAACGCTTGGACCATCACCCTCGAGGTAAATGAATCCGCAAATGAGGATCATCAACTGGTCCGCATCTGGCTCAAAGGCACTGACATGGCAGGGTATTCGATCGGCGAGGCATCGCCTCAAAACGGCACCACTTGGTGGGAAAGCCGAACCGCCTCAAAGGGTCAATTGTTGCACTTCGAAACCATCGGCGGCGATCCAAACGACCCCGTGGTCCGACTGGAACCTACCAAATCGTTTGCTTGGCGGGCTGAAATCACTGACTCCAACAAAATCTCCGACATCACAAGGGTGAGCCTCGTGATGGGCAATGACCCAACGCTTGGCCTCAAGTACAACGCCAACCTCAACACTTGCGAAGCCCTCGATGCAAGGATCCAAGTGACTCAAGCGTGTTCTGCAACGGTTGCTGAGACCATGATCATCGAGTTCCATGCCATCGTCGACTGGACCTTTGTCACACCCGGGACCAATGACGGTCGAATCGAGATCCGCATCGATGATTACGACGGTTCTAACTCAACCCTGTTCGAAGGCATGTGGTCGCTTGAACAAGAAATGAGCGTGGTGCTTGAATCCCTCATGGACATCGAAGGGGCAAGCCAAGGAGCGTTGGTGGAAGGTTGGAGCATCATTTCAGGCGAAACCATCCAACTCAACGCTTCGATGTCGCACCTGTTGAGCAACACCTCTTACACGGGACCTGTATCTGTGTATTGGAATGGGAAGTTGCAGAGTGACCGCTGGTCAGGTGGCACTTCTGGAGAAGCGACGAACGGACACCTTTCGGTCGAATTTGCCGCACCGCTTGGTGCAGGGCTCCTGTTCGATATGGAACTGACCGTTTGGGACCCCTACGCAAGTCAACAACTGCTGAGTGTAGAACTGCCGACGTTGCGCATTGATGGTGCAGCACCCATGCTCTTGGATTCAACCCTAAGCACTGGCTTATCGCGGTTCCACCTAAGCGATATCGAAATCGGTGTGAACATAGAAGAAGCCAACATCTGGTCATCCAATTTAACCCTCACATGTCAAATTCGTTCCTTGGATGGAAGTTGGCCCGAACTGACCTTGAGCCGTGCATCATCAACCGTGTATGCCGGCAAGACCATGTTTTCATTCATCTTTGATTTCAGCAATCTGGGCGATCCGTCTTTGCTCTCAACCCAAGCCGATGTGGCGTGTTGGGCTGACGGCCTCGACGATGCCGGTTGGGCGCTGCTTGCAAGCACAGGCAATTCACAACTCGACCCCTGGCTGGTGCTCCCCCTGAGTTCTGTAGGGCCAGATATTGCCATCGATGGCGTAGAAGTTTCTGGCAGCAAAGAAGCCGGTGGCACGATGCGATTGGGGATTCAACTTGTCAGCGTCGGTGAATCGATTGATGAACCGTTCAACATCTCCATCTTCACCGATCTTGACGGTGAACGCATCCTTGTGGGTCGCGAACTGGTTCCAAGAATAGGCACGAACACCGCTACGACGCTGCGCAGTTCGATCACCGTACCAAGCGGAACTTGGACCTTACATGTTGAAGCCGATGCCGAGCAAGCAATGTGGGAAGTCGATGAAACCAACAACGCATGGAACGCAACCTATGCCCCGGCTCAGACCTCCTTTGGCTCAGCCACCCTGCTTGCAGCAAGTGGCGCTGGCATGGCGCTCTTAGCGTTCGCAGTGGTGCTGTTGCGCCGGCAAAAAGGCGACACGATTGAGGCGATAACAGAAGCTGTTGAACCGACGATCGTTGAGCCAGCCGCTCAACCATCAAGTGGCCCACCTCCACGGAAAAATGAGCCCAAGCCAAAACCTGCTGGATTGAAAGGGCCACCGGAGCGAAAACCACAGCCAGACCAACAGCCGACAAGCGCCATTGCTGGAGCAGCAGCACTCGACGCCTTGCTGCCTGTTGCTGAACCAGAAACTGGAGAGGTGACACTAGGTTCTGTGGTCAACGAGTGGTCGCAACTCCCACCCGGTGGCGAATACGAATACGGACTCGATGAAACCCTCTACAAGGGCGAGGAATGTGGCACATGGCGCATGAATGAGGACAAATCCTTCATCAAAATTGAATGAAGTTGGGATTGGCTTACCTTCTTGAACGGTGAGCGTTTGTGAGGAACATGGCCAATGAAGACGTCCAAGATGTCTTGCGCGTTTTGGCCATCTGCTACAGAGAGGCAGCACCACTCGACGCTTTGGACCTCGAACGAGTGATGTCCTTTGACATGGGCTGGCTTGCGCCTGAAGAGGCCGAAAGGTGCGTTCAAACCCTCATTGGGGCGGGCTGGCTTGAAGGCCCACAGGATGCTTTGGTGCCAACCGTGTCATTGGAGGATGTCACCTCTCCGCTCGGATGGTTTCCACGGCCAGCTCGGCTGCTCAAGCCTGTTCAAGCGAACCTCGTGGAAGCAGCACCAACCCCCACGCCCTCTGAACAAACCCGTTCAACCCCTCTGCCAACAAAACCAGGGAGAAGTGCTACCCCAGTCAGGCCAGATGCATCTTCAAGCGACCCTCGATCGCGCCTAACGCCGCGACTGACAAAATTCATCGCAAGGCAATCACAATTGGATTTGGATGAAGTGGAACGAAGAGCGCGAAGAAAGGCCAAAGCCCTCACCTATGCAAGCCATTGGGTGTGTTTAGCGCTTGTGGCCCGTGAACAAGGCCTTGCAATGGACGACATCACCGCCGCCCTTTCCGTGTACTGATCATCCTTCGATGATGGTTCCGTCGCTCACTTCGACGACCTGCTCTTTGTTGCGGGCCGATAATTCAACAAGCACTGGTAAGAGAATCAGCGACAGAAGGAGCGAGAAGAAGACGGTCACAGCCGTGATCAAACCGAAGTCTTGAATCACTGGCATTGGTGAAAACAACAGCACAAGGAATCCAAACCCTGTGGTTAAAGCGCTCATGATCAACGCAACGCCGGTGGTTGAGAGGGCTGCACGAAGTGCCTCCCAGTGCGTATCTCGCCGTTCCAATTCAACTTCGAACCGACGCCACATGTGAATCGAGTAATCAATTCCAATACCCAGCGTGAGGGCGGTGACCATGACGGTGAGGACGTTCCACTTCAGACCGAGCGCTACCATCGAGCCCGCAACCCAAAGCGAGGCTAAGGCGACCGGGAACAGCACGACAACAGCGGGCAGGACTCGGCGAGTCAGCAACAACAGCACCACGCTGGAAACAACGAGCGAAATGAGTGTGGTCTTCCATTGAGAAACGCTCAGACCGTCCAACACAGTTTGCAAGACAACCAAGTCGCCGGTCACGTGCATGTCCGCATGGTCAACGAGGTTGTCCCGAAGGGTGCCCCGCTCATTGGGTGAGCCGAGTTCCTGCTCAACCTGAGTGATCACCCGTTCGGCTTGGGTGGAGGTTGACGCTTCGACGCGCACTTCGTTTCGTAGGAAGGTGATGCCTTGTTCATTCAAAGCCACGGTTTGGGCGACCCGTTCAGCCCATGTTTCACCGCTGATGGCGTCAGCGACGGACTGGTTCAAGGAAAGGGCACGGAAGACTGCGGACAACTCCACGCCAAGTTCGGAATCGATGACGTACACATCGCCGTCAAAAACTTCCAAATTGTGAGCTTCACCAAACGATGTGTTTCGCAAAATCGCGTCGCGGAGCACGACATACGGCCCTTCATAGGCTGGCGAAGGTATGCGTTCATCGGTACCGACAACATCGTGATTGGAGGTTAAATCTTGATGTAAACCTTGGATCTGTTCGAGCAAAATGGAATCGCCAGGGATGGTGGATTGACCATCGACTGGTTCAAACAAAATGTACAGCAACTTCCAACCAGCGCTGTCGTAGTTGGTTTCCAGCCCTTCTCGCACCTTCATGATCTCCATGTCGGGGTCAACAAAGTCGCCCAAGTCAAAGTCGGTTTCCAATGATGCTGCACCGAACATCGATGCTGCGGAAATCAAGATGGTCACCAAGATGACGGCGACCTGTTGCTTTTGTTGCATGGCAACAATCCCATCAACCAGCTTTGGCATGGTGATTGCTTTTGCTTCTCGCTTGTTCGCAGCCGTACGCACAACCACGTGCAGAGAACCAACCACAACCGTAGCAGAAACAAAGGCACAAACAACACCGAAGGCGAGGGCGTAACCGAATGTGGCCAACGGTGGCAGTGGGGAAATTGCGTTGGCAAGGAAGGCTGAAACCGTGGTAACCACCGCAAGAAGAAGCGGCACAGACAGACGGGCACACGAGCGCAGCCAGGCTTCTGCGGGGTTGTCATGCTCCTTGCGAATGGCTGCATAGGCACGTTGGAGGTGGATTGCATAATCGATGCCTAGGCCCAATACGAGCGGGGCAACAGCGACTTCTAAAGCGGTAAATTGAGTCGAAAGCAGATTCATCACGCCGTAAGTCCAGATGAGAGCAGAAGAAAGCCCAATGAGTGGAAACAAGACGTCTGGAACTGAACGGAAGGAAATCGAAAGCAGCACGACGACGACAAGCAATGCGAGGACGACCAAGAGCGTGAGGTTCTCAAAGGTCCCTTCATCGATGTCGTATGAAATCAAATCAAGCGAAACGACACCATATTCAAGCGATGAATCGGAACTCAGAGTGGCAAACTCATCTCGCAGTTGGTCTTGCAAAACCTTGCGTGTTTTCTCATCCATGTTTGGATCCACTTCGAGCACCCAAAGGGTCGAAGAAGCGGATGGTGCCGCACTGCCGTTACCCGTTTTGAGGTAAGAGCAAGTCGAATCAATGCTCAGATCCTTGTTGAGCAAGGCCGAAGAAGCGTAGGTTGCGGCCGAAAGAAGTTGGTCATCGCTCGTCATGGAGCAGGTGGTACCGTCATCAAAAATCAAATCAAGAAGGTGTTCCCATGAAGACACGTTGCTCAATGGAGTCCCATC
>TARA_B110001452_G_C15241783_1_pt1 | contig 20987 bp, 25 predicted proteins | sample TARA_B110001452 | Tara Oceans TARA_B110001452 (sample SAMEA4396971) | marine metagenome | biome: Polar Biome; feature: [DCM] deep chlorophyll maximum layer (ENVO:01000326); material: water (ENVO:00002006), including particulate matter (ENVO:01000060) such as... | depth 25 m
ATGGAACCCCAGCCGCACGACGTGTTTCTACAACGAGAGAGGAGGCGGCGAAACAAGGACGCGCAAGGACACGTAGTCGTCGCGCAGATAAGCAGAATTCCTTAATAAAATTATTCACCTCATTCGATGCAGATCACAAGAAAACGTTTAAAAAAGCATTGCAAGCATACAACAGTAGTAAAACATCGATTAAACAGTCCTTTTTCAATGGACTTTCATTCTCCATAGGTTTTAATGGTGGTATAACAAAAGGAGCATACACAACTTGGAACAAGGGAACAAAAATAGAAGCGTTGGAAAAATATGGCTACATAGTTCCCAAAAGGATTTCAGTTCCACAGCTAGACGATGCTCTGCGAGACTTACAGCGTCAACTAATAAACCCGACAACCCGTGTGCAAGGAGAAACAAAGCAGTACCAATCGGGTCCTTTTGTGGTTCAGCCCGATTTGGTTGTGGGTCGTATCGCACAATTAAGGTTTTAAAATCTGTTTTAAATACTCTGTAATCTTTTCCATTTCTCTTCCAACCCTCTCAGTATCGTTTCTTTGTCCAGCACCGCTGTCGCCTCTCGTATCCATGGTTTGTAGTGTTGTTTGCCCAAAATGTTGCCTGTCTCCACACCTCGCGCACTAACACTTAGGCAGGGCAAGATAACATTATAAAAATCCTTTCAAATTGGTGGATACACAAAGACAGCTTAAAAAAAAGAGAGAGAAAGAGAAATACAATTACTTGCAGACTCCGGAACAAAATGGCAGATGGGTCTTCCTTTGGCTCAGCCAGATTTGGTAGATTGTGTAGTAAAATTAAGGTTTTAAATACTCTGTAATCTTTTCCATTTCTCTTCTAACCCTCTCATTATTGTTGCTGTATCCAGAACTGCCGTTGCCTCTCTTATCCATGGTTTGTAATGTTGTTTGCATAGGTAGATCGTTTCGCCACTTGTCACAATGATGGGATCACCCAAGTGTTGCCTGTCCCCGCATCGTGCACACTGGATGTCTCCGATACGTTTTCCGTCCTTGATACAACACCCACAGTACATCCCATTGTACATGTGTGTGGGGTCATATTTCATGAAGCTGCCACATTGTGGACATACAGTGTAGATATTGCCATAGAACTGTAGCACGTTGCCCAGTAGTGGAACTTCAATGAGTTGTGTGCTGGCACAGAGTTTATTCTTCACGTCTTTCCTGTACTCCTTTGCCACTCTCTTTGTTTCTCTGGCTTCGGTGACACCCTCGGTTTCAAATTCCGCAACGACCTCTCTTTTCTTGTCCAACTTATCACATCTGCGACCACAGTGCATATGTCCAGTGGCAAAGTCGATGAGCACTTTCGAATGTCCGTAGGCAAACAGGTTGACTGCATTTCCTCCCTTCATGTGTACGACAAACCCTTTGAACTTCTTGCATTGTGTACATACCAGCGCTTTGCCCATTGCAGGGGCTTGTTCACCGTCGGGTACATTGTGCAACTGCCTCAGTGCGCGGATCTGTTCGATTGTGATATGAACTGGCAGCGAGAACATACGGATGTTGTTGTGCATGTCGAAAGCAATTGCGATACAGCGGAGAGCACACTTTATGACTGGATCCATGTTTTTGATGAACGATCGGAGTGGCAGTTTGATGCCGTCGTTCTCCATATTGTGTTGCACCTTTTGCGCTGTTGTCCAGACGTCCGCACTCGCTCCAAAGTACTTCAACCATTCGAACGGTATTGTAGTCTGTGATGTTCGGATAAGCATATTGTAAATAAGATCCACGTGTTCACGTAGTATATGGTTGTCTTTGACACATTTGAGATCGTCCTCCCTTTCAAATTCTTGCAATAAAAAATGTACGAACGGATGTTTGACGGGTCGATACAAATTGGTTTGTGATTTGTTGACTGCAAGTAGCATGTTCTCCATTCCAATAAAATTCCATTCTGTATTTGTTGTACGTACTCGGTTCATCGCATTTGTCACAGTTGATTCAAATTTGGACCAATTGTATCGTGTCATTAATTCGTCTCTGAGTGCTGGCAAGAATTTGGCGGCGAATACCAAGTACTCCTTCATTACAAAAAACAAAAGCTGTTGGTGACCCTCCTTCATCCACTTCAAGAAGGTATGTTTATCCATGTTTTGAAAGACACCATATATACGTTTTCTGGATTCGAATGACGGACGCTCAACTCCCTCGTACGCACCTAACAATGAACATTGTAGGCAACTGATCAAAAAGGTAAAGACTTCGTCGTGCAGCCGTGAGTAATTGTAAACAATATGAGACAAGCTTCTGATCTGACATCGTTGTGGAGTGCTCTTGCTGAGTAAGTGTACGATTGGTTCTTGTTTGCCCTCGTCGGACCAGAAAGAACACATCATGAGTTTATTGACATGGTTGGGCAGTAAGCCAGAATGGAAACACTTGTCTGGCATATAGAGTTCAATGGGCGCACCATTCCCTTGGTCAGTACAAAAGGCTTTGTCTGACGTTTCGCCGGTTTCCATGTACCGTAGAATAGGAATGAACATGTCCATGTACATTGACAGCATGTGCGCATTTTCATTGGTTGTTTCCTTTGACAATTGGGTGAGCTTTTCTAAAACATGACATACTGTCATTTGTATCTTTTTCTTGCCTTTCATTCGGCAGCTGATTTCGGAAAACGATTCAACAAACAGGTACTCGTACTCGGATCCCGCGTAGTGTCGTTGCAGGCGTTTTTTGATGTCTATGTACGGGTAGTGTTTGTTTTCATTTTGTGATTTGTTGTTGTTGCGCCCGGATTCTCGCCGAGCGTGGACCGAAAAAAAGGATACCTCCATTGTTTGTATGTTTTGCGTTTGTTTTGCATGGTGAATCGGTAATTGTTGCGTTGGTGAAGTACTACGGGGTTGCACAACCCTTCCCAGGTATTGCGTTTGCTCAAGAGACAATCTTCCAACCGATACTCTCCCTCCAGATCAACAAAATTGTAATAATCCTGTATCAAATGGTCTTCTTTCAGACCGTTTCCAGCCGCTCTAGTTGCAATGACCGCTTTTGCAATGCGCAGACGTTTACACATGATGCAAGGCTCACGGTTCAGAGGGTATCGTTTGGTCTCGTTGTATATGACTTGTTGTGACGGAAGTAAAAACTCTCTGAGTATAAAGCCTTCTGTACATACTTTCAGTCCTTCGCATGCTTCTTCGTTGACACACTTTCTTTGGTCACCGCTTGCATCCATAAGATAAGCTTCTTCGTACTTGCGGGTAACACCTTCAATGGAGTCTCGGTATCTCCCTATATCTTGAAACGAGTTCATATCAAAGTTGGTTATGGGTTTCTTTTGCAGCAGGTTTTGAACAAATGGAAAACTCCAAGGAGATACATGTTTGTATTCCTTTTCTTGGTTTTCTCTATTGAAAAAATGAGTGTGTGATACAAGCGATGTCGGTTCGAGTTTGAACTTGCCTGCCATACTCATGATAGTGGGTTGTGTTACAGGTGTTACCCTCTGACGTTTGTTGTTGCGAACAATCGGAAAGGCATGTTTTTTGCGTCTCTTCGCATGTGGTTCGAGTGCTGATTCAAACGCTGTGTCAAAATCCATCTTTGTACAAACTGTTTATGAGTAATGTCTCGCCATATATACCTAGAACATTATTCCAGGTGAACGTGGGCACGCGGGTGTAGTTATATTTTTGAGGGACATATAGAGGGCGTGTGGGTGTAACGATGACTCTACGTCTGCCCCTGCGGCTTGTAACGCCCCTGCAACGATTTCGGAACAAAACCAACGGTTTGATGTCAGTCTGGCTTTGCAGACCGGTTGTAAAAAATACCCGGTCTTGTTAAATTTGTCTCCGACATGTGCTTTACAAAACGACATGGCTTTGTTGATGTCCCATGGACATTGCCTAAAATGCCATTCTTTGCGAGAAAACCGTTTGTGTTCAAAAAAGACTTCACCATCGTAGTGAATACTACACGACTGACCGATAATTTCTTTACTATCAGAATGTTCTGCGAACAGTAGCTCCGTGTGTATCATCGGACGGTCTACCCCAGAAATATACGCGGCTGCTTTGTTCAACCAATGTAAATCTTTGATTTCCTGTGTGGCAGGGAGAAAACAAATGTACATTTGAAGAGGTTCTTCGGGCGATGCTTCAAACATTATCAGTAATACAGTTTAGTATAAATAGTTGTATAAAAAGGATTTCAAATGGTCATTAGTTTCAATTGTGGCAGTGCCTTTATTTTTCTATTTGGTCTGATCTCTAACCACATGTTGTAGCGTTCCCTATCACACGTGGGGGGTGTCAATCTTAATGAATTTATTTCGCTTCTTAATCTACTCAATATACTCTTGCGTTGGGGGTGCTGCCATGCTTGTTGTGCGAGTGCACTATATTTTTGTTGATGGTGTGTAAACCACAAAGAACAGTCCGAACGATGTGTATTAGTATGTGAGTGTTTGTCGATCTGTGTGTGGTTCCCCACCTGTGTTTGTGATAGGTATCGAAAGGATTCTTGGTAAAGCCCAGATGCCAGTTCTTTTCCGTCGTAGAACTCAAAAAACTCACCAAAAATATTCGGACAACTTCTGTAAGCTTGTTTTCGAGGAAATACAACAATATTTCGGTCGTAAGACAAGTTGACCTTTGATTCATCTGTAGGTGTTTTGATACCATTTGCAAAATCCACATAACTTTTAATACCAGCCTGTGTCCATATACGATTTGCGTTTTCCTGTGCCCGTGTGTGAAGCTCTGTTTCCAAAGACGATGTTGGTATTGGCAATGTCATTTTCACGGATGCAACAGTGTCTTTCAAGGGGTACGTAATCGTGTAGGGTTTCCATGTTGATCCAAACTGTTTTGGGGCATTCCCATAATACCCTTGTGACTTTAAAAGTGCACGGTCGTAGTGATTGCATTTGTACCGATGCAATACGGATGTTGTCGCATCAAGCGATAACATCTGTACAACCAGTTTTTTGTTTAGTATGTATGCCTGTTCAATTATATCTGTGCTGACCATTGCGTCAACGCATTCTTTGATACTTTGACGTGTCTCCAACGAGTATCCGTATATATTTCCTACCCTGATAATGTCTGTGATAATTTTAAATTTACCCGAATAGCAGCTGTGGTCACATTTGACACACTGACAATCCAGAAGTGCTTTGGCATTTAGTTCTGGATGCCAACACCAACATTTTTGAAGGTTTTTGACCCATTTATCCATTTGGATACACACCCTTCCTATTTATATGTCTACGGATGTACAAATGAAATGTTCTAAGAAACCCACTTACTTTGTCCGCAGTACGAAAACTAACCCATTGCATTGGTGCTTGGTGCTTGGGATTTCAGCAGTGTGTGTCGCATGGATGCTTGTCGATACGACATCACCTGTACAGTACAAACACTCCGTCAAATACCAACCCGCCGCAGTAAAATCTCTCAATTTAGACGATGCGTACCGCCGCAAGATCCAAACGGTTGCTTCGTTCATGAAACGGTACTGTGAAAGAGGTTCACATGTGATCTTTGCACACAACATCGAGTATGAGGGGAAAGTGCTCAACGACCACATGTTTCACGTTTGTGGTGGTTTGACTTGGCTGAACGCTCGTATAGTGACAAAATCAACAGAACTGGTACGATGTCAAGAGGAGTACGCTAACCTCTTCAAGTCACGTACCCAACCCAAGATCGTCAATATGCGTGGTGTCAACGTGGAGTCGTGGTCCGAAAAGGAGGTGGAAGGTCAAGATACGGTATCCTGTCGATGGATCCATGCGATTGACATACTGGAAAACAGGTGGCTATAAGTACTTGTCGTAACAATGTCAATATGAACAACGAACAGTTGAGGACTGCTGTGGACACATACTGTATGGATAATGATGGTTTCCAAGACGACATTGCACAGTGGAAGACGGATCAAGTCACCGACATGCAAAATCTGTTCAAAGACAAAACCATGTTCAACGCAGATATATCTCGCTGGAATGTGTCCAACGTCATTAATATGTCTGGCATGTTTGACGGAGCAAAAGCTTTCAATCAGGACATTTCAGGGTGGGATGTACGTGAAGTATCACACATGGACAATATGTTCCGCGGCGCATTAGTTTTTGACCAAGATTTGGACAGGTGGGATCCACGCAACGTGACTCATTCCAACAATATGTTTGACGGTGCTGCTTCGTTCAATAGTAAGTTGCCCATTTTCAGTAATATCATGTTCCATTTAAGTTGGTTAAAAGGTACGACAAAGAAACTTCTCAAAGATAGGGCTATGGAGCAATTCAGTGACATTGGTACCATGGTTACAAGTACCTGTCCACGATGCTCAACCGTTTACGACGAGATTGACAACATTGGTCGTTGGGCATGTAGTTTCCACCCAGGAAGTTATGATACGACGGATGGTTTCAGCTGTTGTGGTTGTCATTTACGTAGTGCCAAAACGACCAGATGGGTACGTTTGGGATTTGTACCTGAACATGTAGTCCAGACACATTTTGGATGTACGCCTTGCGACCATGGGTTAAATCTCAAATCAATCGTATTAAATGATATGTTGGACGTTGCTAACTACTTGGACCCATCGTCTCTGCACCCCGGATCAAAGAAGGACAATAATGGTACTGTGACCATCCAACGCTTCAAGCCAAACTGAGGAGGCGTAGTTGTTTCTCCCACATCCAATCAACGATACGTCTGCCAAATACTGCGATTACCAAGCATACGTAAAACATCTCAATCGGGATTGTTGACTCAAACAAGAGAAATACAGATATCATTGACATCGGCACCATGATAACCGTTTCACAGCACTGGAACTTCAACAATTTTTCGTGGCTCTGTACGGCTGCCAATTTGTTTTGCCATTCGTCTGTGTTTTTCACCACCCACGCGGCTGCCATTGATATAGAGTACAGACATATCAATGCGGACGAATACGAGGGTTCCAAAAACGGTTGTGTTTTGTTGAAAGCCGAAGTTAGTAGGACGACCCAGTGTGCAATCATTTATTATACATATCTGTGTAGTAATAGGGCATAAGTAATAAGTATACTTCCAACACCAGACATCCACAACCCTGCTATGTAAATTGTGATGTCAGAGGGTTGACACATCCTATTTAAGGTTGACTTGTGTCTATTAGTACTATGCATTTCTTCATTCCTCGATCGATCATGCTTCGTACCTGGCACGATTACAACAAATATTCCATCTTTTATGCATGTCGCCAAATCATCAGTAACCGGTTGATGCTGAATGGAATCAAATATACAAGAAACAATCGAGTGTATACACCTTCTTTGGAAATCCAGGACACCGTATATGAACATTGGGAGACCTTCATCGTTGGATTTGTGAAACAAGTGATTGCGTTTGGCTTTGCATTGGTGATTGTGATGGAAGACAGTACTGGACGGAAGTACCCAAATACTGTTGATCCACATCTTGTTGACATTTCTGTCACCATTGAAGATAATTATCGAACGTACACGATTCATTCGACAGAGATAGATCCTGAAAGAGTCATGGTATACGACCAATACGGTTTCAGTCCTGTCATGGTCAATGGTACCGGTATGTTGACATCTCTGGCGTGGAAGGTATTGCCAGAAATCCGGTTCCTCTCAGGACTTCGTAACGATTGCCTGCTTATGGAATCAAACAAGAGCAACCCTCATTTTTTCTCTGTCACGCACGCGGTAAATAGGGACGAAGTCGAAGGTATTGATTTTGACTACTACTCCAACGATATGGTCGATGTTGAACAACGGGCTTCGGATCGTGTATTTGTTAGAAATAAAATCAATGTAGACGTGCTTAATAGGCAAAAGGACCTGTACGAACAACAACGGGGATATACAAAAGCAGTGTGTAAGTTAGAAAACGTGGTTCCACTCCCTACTGGTACCGAAATCGCACAAACACCTCAAAACACCGGTCGTCAGGACATAGTACAACTCCACAAAGTCATGCAGGAAATGATTTGCACTACTCTTGGTGTACCTAGAGCCATTCTGATTGCGGACGGACAGTACAGTAGCAGTACGGAAGGAGTCAAATTATTATTTGAAACTACGATCAAATGGTGGAGGAAGAGTGTGGAGACAACGATTACAGACTTATTCACAAAAATTTATATTTCAAATATTAAACCACAGAAAAACATTTATCTGGCAAAGCAACGACAGCAAGTGCGCTTAACTCTGCCACCCATCGTTGAAGTCGATCTCAATCAAATGCGTGTGCTCTATGATACCGGTGTAATCAATTGGGATATATATTCAAAAACAGTTGTGATGCAATTGCAGCTTCCTGAGGAAGGAAGAAACAAAACACCACCCTTACAACACATCGATACCCCTCAAGTACTTCCCGTGACGCACAAGCGAAAAAGATCCGCTGGGGGAGGTGACATGAGCCCCCGAACGTAGTTGGTCTGCTGTTGCCATAGCAGTGATGGAATTTACACCTTTCAAATTCACTTGCATCACCAATCCATACTTGTCCATGGCAGACGCCATGTCTTCAATCGTCACATTGCGGTTATAAAGTTGTCTGGATTTTAGTTTGCCACCGTCGACTGACACCGCCGGGTTTGGTTTGAAAAGATCTTTGCCTGCCATGGTCATTTGATTGATTACATCCTCTTGCGCCAATTGTTGACTATCAGATACTTTGTTACCAGGGTTTGCTACCATTTTGATTAGAAAGTTTTGGTTCGTTTCTACTAATTCTGGTCTTTGAACAAATGACATTTAATATCACCAATGTCTGTATTTATACAATCAAAAATCTGATCCTATAAAGTACATGTAGAAGTGTTCAAAGATGGCGGACAAATACAAAGATGCTGTTCTTCACCATTTGAAAAAATCCGAGCATTTTGTAGATGTCAATTTTCTACCCAATTTTCAAAAAGATCATGACAACTCACTCTTGTACAAAACGGATATCTACAAAGGGTTGATTGTGACTCTTAAACCAGACTATGAAATCACAAGTGATGATGCAATGTGGCTACACCCCAATAATACACAGTGTAGAGCACTGTTCAAAGGTGGAGACTATAAAGTGGTATCGGAACTCCCTGCTACAAACGCTTCCGCCGGTATTTATCAAACAAGAACTATAGACGCACTTGGGGACGAGGTACGTAAAACTTACACCATTGTCGATACACATCTGTCACAACAGTGGGGTGGGACCGTACAATCAATATACTCCAACAAATATCAAGCTGAGGTATTAGAAAATTGTAAAACCATTGCCAAAGGTATGCAAAGTGGTGAAATGGTCAGTGCACATTTCACAAACACATTATTGAAGGGAACTGGTATCTTTCATTATTACAACTGTGCATACAAAGACGAAGGATTAGTCTTGCATAGTCCACTTGTTGGATACACCATGCAACCTGGCAAGGATCAACCGGCGGACTGGATCGACGAGAACAACCATTTGACTAATTTGTCCCACAAACAATTGGACAGCATTTATTCAAAATGTGACTGGAACAGTTGTGAGCTAATTAATACATACGCCTTCAAACAATGTATGAACCCTGTAGTGTCGGTTCAATACCAACCCATTCGAGTATCGTTAGCAAATACACCAGTGCACGATATGCTTTCGCCTCAACAGCTGGTCGATATGACACCACACGCCGATATTATTCCAGATTACATGGACGTACATCCCCACGCCAGGGAAAACAAAATCAAGATCCCGTACTCGGAAGAGACCGTTCTTAAGCTACTGGAGCTTCGGAATGAGCATAATATTCTTAACATGTACAACGATGGAGAACTAACATTACCCAGACACATAATAGAAAAAATTGCTTAAGGAAACTTGTACTTGACTAACAACTCACACACCACCTTGTACTGTTCTTCGCCCTCGGTATTTGCTTGGAACCTTGCGCCAAAATCTTTAAAATTGGTGTACGGGATCTCTTGAATCACATTCTCGTACAACTGTTTAATACAATTCTTGACCACGTCAGTGGCTACCTTTACGTACTTACCTTCGTGGACCTGTTCGTGCTCCGGCGCAATTCCCAACTGTTCCCAATTTTGACCAATGATTTTCATCACCACATGATCTTGGTCCACATAATAATAGTTTTCACCTGGGAAAGGAACGATATTCTCCCACAACTTGGTCAATGTGTACGAACCATATTTATTGATGTAACTATTGTTGACAACGTTCTGAGGGGTATAAATGACTTCGTCCTGCAAACGGTGCATCTCGTTTGGAAGTACATTGACAACATTAGTGTAACCCTCGTTGGAATGGGCATGGATATCTGTCATATCATTGTTCTGTTGAGCGTACAACCAACCCGACGAATTCACAATATTGGGTGTGCCTTCGAACAAATTCAAACCAACGGTCACAGTCTCAGGACAATTGGAAGATACACTCTTCAACATGATTTCAGTAACAATACCCTTTTCAAAGTTTTTAGCATTCCATGCCACCTCTTGTTCTTCTGTCATGTCTTGCATTTTTGCAGGTTGGAAAATATCAACACCGTTCTTTACATTGACAACCTTACCCAATGCAAGATCCATGCCACTGGTGTTACATTCCATGACTACTCTTCGGATATAATGTTGACCCACTTCTTGGCTAGTTTCTTGCATAACTTTTTCTTCAGACATTTTATATTACACGGTCCTCTATATATACTTTATTTTGTCTGATGCAAAGATGGCATCAGATGCGTGGACCATGCATATTCCCAAAAAAAGAAGAATAAATATTCCTCAGACTGCAGTGGATAATCTGTCAGATATAATCCAGGAAGAAATACCACCAGAACTCGATCTCACACAACAAGCGTCCATGAAAATTGCCAAAAACATGCTCTTCCATCAAAAAGTTGTAGAACTGAAAAACCAATCGTTTGTGTTTAAATATGTATCAGCGATTGCAAAGAGAATCCGGATGCCTGTAGATAAATTGTGGTCAGAGCCGTACTCCATTAATGACCCGTACAACTACCAGACCAACGAAGAGATACATATTAGAGTAGAGGAAGAATCAAAGGCGAAGGCATATACAGACGTTCACAAATGGTGCTGTCAAATTCCAGTCGACAGTATAACACCCATCACAATACGTGCAGATTTCATAACAAAAGATGACACCGACGATTCAAAGGTGAAACAATTCGAGGATGAAATCAAGAAAGTCAAAAACCATTCAGTATGGGCACTCGTTGGTTTGGGTGCTTTGGACTCTATGGAAAAGATAAAAATGTCAACCTTGGTATACATTTTGGACCCACGAATACAATTAAAAGAACCAGAACCGCTCAATCACAACATTATGGACTCCGCTTCTAATTTCTTATTGTGGTACTACAAATCATCAATGAAACCAAAATTACATATATCAGGATTTACACAGATCAATTCAATTTCCAGGTTGACAGGGATAGATCCCACATTTGGGCAATTGGGAAGTGGGCTGGTTACAAATGGGTTAAAGGTTGCAGGGATAGATCGGATGGTTATAGATGGGTTCAAATATGCTTATACTAGTATCTTAGATAAGATATGGGATATCATTAAATACGTGCCCGAAGATGAGGCAGAACAAGCAGCAACACCACCACCAACAACACCAACAACACCAATACCACCAAAAACACCAATACCACCAATAAAACCAACAACACCACCAACACCACCAACTGGAGAAACAAAACAGGGACCAACAAGAACTTCTAACAATGGAGAAACAAAAAAGGGACCAACAAGATTATTTAAAACAAAAACACAAGATCAATATGGAACAAAAAATGATATGGACGACATAGACGACGCCCCCGTATTAACTGAAACAAAACCGCATATAACAGAACCTCCCCCACAACAAAAATCTGGTAATTTACCTGGTCGGATCTTGTCAAACCTTATTACAAACCAGGGTTCGATTTCGGGGTCACTGTTTTTCAATGCCAATACAATACAATTCGATGTTACAAACGATCTTGTGAAACCTTATTACGACAAACGTTACAATAAACATCTCCACGATCGTTTGCGGCAACATTACGAAAAAAAAGTAATAGAAGAAACCAATAAATGGTGCAACCATAACCTCGTCGTGGATACGTACGTTGATCCTGAAATCATACAAGTGACACAGGAAGTGCTCAGAGACGTTCGCAAAATCCATCGATTCAAAAACATTCGTGTTGTGCAACTAATCAGTGACGATAACTATCGCACGCTCTTGGCAGAGTGTGTCAGTCTTAAAATATCACACAACCAGTCTGTCATGCTCAAACGGTACGCCACTAAGTTTATGATGAAACAATTAAAGAGACAAATAGGCAGATCCATGCATGAGTGGAAATCCATCCAATCCTTCAGACCACAAACAACCAATCTGTCTGCCAAATGGAAATGATATATGGCGAAACTTGATGCTCAGGTTGGATTCGTACACAATCAATAATGAAACTCATATTTTTATTGTTTACTTTGACCACAGCAATCGAACTTACCCCAGACAATTGGGAAGAACAAACGATGGGCAAAACTATCTTCGTCAAGATGTTTGCACCGTGGTGTGGGCACTGTAAAAAGATGAAACCCGACTGGGACAAACTAATGGAGGAATACAAAGGTTCAGACACTGTTATTGTCGCCGACGTCGATTGTATCAATGCGGGGAAAGCAATATGCGACAGCAATGGTGTTAAAGGGTTCCCTACTATTAAGTACGGATCCCCCACTTCTTTGGAAGACTACAAGGGTGGACGATCTGCTGCAGAACTTGGGAAGTTTGTTGCCGGTTTAAAACCTCCGTGCAACGTTGATACGTTGGAACACTGTAGTGATAATCAGAAGGAACAAATTAACAATCACAAAGGCAAATCTGATCAGGAACTCCAGCAACTTATTGACACCCATGTACACGCGGTCGGTATCATTGAAAAAACATTCAATGATGGTGTGGAAGGTCTACAATCACAGTTCCAACAAATGCAGGAGGACAAGGACATCGCATATCGTCAACTTACTGACATCAGCATTGCCAAATCACTTTTGGGCAAAACAAAAACAGAATTGTGAATGGGTTGTAGGATAAAATAAAAAATTGTATAATCATGTGTAAAATTAGGACATCAAATTTTAAAGCCTACCCCGTGCTTCCATCCGTGCTTCCATTCTACGGTCGATAACTGTCTCCTACAGTCCCCATATACCACTATAAGTAGCCCACTCGTGTATCCAAATGCGTATTTTAAGTATCGATGTCGGTACGAAGAACTTTGGTTGGGCACAGTACTGGGATGGCAAGATCAGGGACGTCGGTGTGTTGGACCTGAGCAAATACTCAAAAGGTACAGACTACGCATTGCAGGTGCGGAAGTTGATGGAGACTGGATTTTTTGACGCCGATGTGATTCTTGTGGAGAACCAGATGCGTTCCTGTATGAAGATCATCGCAAACAGTATTCGATGTTTCTATTGGGAGAAAACGGTGCGAATAGCTCCTCAGTGTGTTCGTCGCCACTTTAAAACACTGACGAAAAAGCACAGCACTAACAAGAAAGCACACTTGGCATTGATGGATGAATTTGATCTGGATGCTTCAATTCGAGCCAAAATACATAGTCATAGGAAAAAAGATGATATTGCGGATGCAATTGTACAATTAGAGTATTATTTAAATTGTATCTCTAATCCTAATCGTGAATAAGTAAAGTTACCTCTCTGAACAACCGAATGCGTTGCTCTACTCTGTTCCTTTGTTTGTCTAGGTCGAAATTGATCTGTGTAAAGTCCTTCCTCAAAAATCTCCATTTTTTAGCCTTTTTTCTTGCGTTATCAGAGAGGTAGACCAGACTGTCAAGAGAAGCTTGGAGATGTAGTCTGGAATTGTAAGCAGGGTGGGTAATCTTCAGTGTTTTGTACATATTGAGAATGGATTGAGCGGTGTCAATGGTGGCAGTGGTATCGTCTTGCAGTCCTTCACACACGGTCAACCAGTTGGTCGCGGCGTGAACAACTCTGGATGCAGCGACCTGAGTACCGATGTAGACCACCGGCAATGCCGCAATATAGTACGCCATTTTATCTGTGGACAGTATACTTAAATACTGGGGGGCGATGCCAATGTCTGAATGACAAAGTAGGCAAAGTATCCGGTGAAGACCATGAGAGCCATAGAGGGACCAACCAGTCCAATAATGAACCACCAAATACGACACATGTCCACAAACAACATAAATCCAAACACAATGGTATCTCTAAACCACTGTTGTGTGCAGAGCGCGGAGTACACAGAGATGACATACCTGAGATGCCAAATGATTTGTTTTGGATTCATTCTTCTTTCAGAAAAAAAAACAACTTAAATATTACGCCATATACAGGTTGATAGACTCTATTTTAAATTATTTTAAATTCAGTTGGGTTCAGTTCTCGGGCAATGGTGGTACTTCAGGTAACCCCTGCACGTGCAGACTCTGAAACTTTTTCCACGACCGTCTCATAGCATTTTCTGCATTGCAGCGTGTCCGGAGTGTATTGCTCATGTTGGTAGTCATTTTATAATAGACAGCAACTTTGTACCAAGATTTCTTGATACATGTGTTTTGCAATTGCATTGTTCTGTTCAGTTCTTCTTGGGACCATGTTGTTACATTAAGAATACTTCTGACCATACTGAGTGTTAACTCACAGTGCCCAAACATATCCATGAAAAAGGCAAAATGGGACATTTATATTGACAGTGTCTTGATATATAGTAAGTGAATTGATTATTAACTGCTGCCTAATGGTAATCGTGGGGGTGGTATTGATGGAGGCAGTGGGATTAATGAAACAGTTCCATTTGTAGTATAGTCGGAACGAATTGGTGGTAATCTTGGTGGTGGGATTGGCGGAGTCAATGATGTACCATGTCCAACTCCAACTGAAAGTAATCTTGGTGGTGGCACCGGTGGTGTACCATGTCCATGTACAGTAGTGTGTATAGTTGTACCTAATTGGATTGGGTCATTGGGTGGACTGACCTGTGTAGAAGAAACTACACTTACACGTTTGCGAACCACTCCCACGACCAGTGCAGCACAAAACAATATCACCAAAAATAAGACTAAAAATTGGAGAGGGTTCACTAGTTGTGTTGCAGTTGATGTTACTGGATTCGTAAGGTCTGACGAAGGTCCGGGTACCCTAGACTGTTTTGAGTCAGACCCTACTCTCAACATACTCGTTGGATCGTTAGACCTGTTTGGACTTGGTGAGGGGCTTGGTGTGGGACTGATACTCGAAGATTGATTATCAGTAGTTATGGTCGGACTGGGGGTAGGACTGTCGTTGCTTGAGACAGTGCTTGGGACAGAGCTTGTGAACGAGCTCGGTGCAGTGCTCAGGACAGTGCTTGGCACAGTGCTTGGGACAGTACTTGGGGCAGAGCTTGTGACGGAGCTCGGGACAGTGCTTGGCACACTGCTTGGGACACTGCTTGGGACAGTGCTTGGGACAGTGCTTGGGACAGTGCTTGGGGTGAAGATGGCACTCGGTGTCGTGTTTGTGTCCGTCTGGTCAGATGGTAAATAATTTGGTTGTTTGATTGCAATGAGAATTCTATTGTATTCCGGTTCACAAGGGCATATTTTGGTCAAGGAAAAACCTACGATTATTAAAATACAGTTCATTTTAATTCTCTTCTACATATACAACATCAAACATACCTCGCCATAATCAATCCAATTCTTTTTTGCTTTCCTGGTCGGATTGAGTAGGACTGTGTGAGTAGTAATTGTATCCGAGTTCGAAAACTGCAAGTGTCACAAGTACAATACTTAGGTATGAGATGTATTTGACTTCTTGTTGCATTTGTACAAACAATAGTTAATATATATACTGTTACACCACAGTGGTGTTTCCTTTTTTTTATGACATCTATGTGAATGTACCGTATGGAACCCCTGCGATTCTTTTGCGCACAAACTCCCTTCCCCAGAAAATGGCAATCATTAGTGTCATGACCAGATCGTCGTTCATTCCTCTTTTGGCTTTACCGGTAAATATAAATTTTGCATCTTTGAATGGCTGTGTCCCCGGTAAAATGATTTTCCGAAACTGAACAAGTTGCTTTTCAAATTCCTTTTTGGTTTGTACGAGTCTAGTGTTGGCGTCCATCATTGGATTTGCACAAACAGCGTCTTCCAAAAACCGTATGGTGCCGGAATTAAAATAGGTCAAAAGAGTAAGTGCGTAAATTTCCTTTCTGGCATGAGTGGTACATACCCCGGCTTTGCGTTTTTCGTGAATGGTATAGAGACGTTTTTCGTTGCGTAACATGTGCCTGGCGTGCTCTGCTTCTTGACCCAGATTGTTTTCAGGGATAAAAATAATATGTGATTCTTTGAACATCGGTTTACCCCGAAGTGACCGCACGTGTTGCTTGAGCATCTGTTCGATTTGATCATGTTTATCTGTTGGAGCGGTGTCTACCCCCACCACCACAACGTTTTCACTGTCGAACACAACACTGACAATAGCCATATGACTGGTCCCACCACCATTGGGATCCATTGCCATAAAAATATAGTCGGGTTTGGAGGTCAGTACGAAGGACTTTTCCTTAAGGAATGTGGTGACTAGATTGGATTCGAAGAGGGATTTAGCGTCGTCGGTGATGGCACCCATTGATTCTCTTTGCATGAGATCACCTTGATCGGCGTAGAGAGCTCTCACCATGTCCAGTTTGGCGACAGATTTCCATGGTGGGATCATGTCTTGCTTATGTGTACAATCCGCCCCCTTTCCAGCGGCTTGGCACTTTGCACAAACAAGAGAGACTCTGATAGTGCGAAAGAAGAGCTCACCAGTGTTGTCCCTCAGTTCAAACATTTCAGAGTAGAAATTGAGTTTATCTTGTGGTGTACTGATGGCAATGAGAGCGGTGGTTGCCATTTCCAGTAATGGTACGACAATTTCAAAAAAGACTTGGAGATCTAAAAAGGCGGCTTCTTCCAAATAGAGGACATCTCCACCAACCCCACGCAGTGTTTTTGCACATGATGGGTAGGAGAAAACCTTTCGCTTGTCAAATGGTGAGTCTCCTTGCAGTACAAATTCTTCTTGGTTACATTTAATAATACGGTCTGCCCAAGGAGTCTTTTTGACCATATCTCTGATAAGTTCAAGCAGCTTTTGACTGGCTCGACGTCCAGTGGAGAAAATACTTTGGACAGAGTTTGGCACACACATGGCGTAGGCGGCAACAAACATGCTGACGGCGGTGGTTTTTCCGAAGCGTCGTGGGGTCATGCACAACACGGACTGTCTCAGATCGTCCCAGTTGTTGATGCGCATTATTTTTTCCATGTCTACGTCTGGGTCATCCTTGTAGAGATGCAAACAAACGGATTGTAAAAAGCTTTCGTGGAACTCTCTTTGCATTTTGGAACGCTCCAACCCAAATTCGTTTAGTTTTTTTCGAATATCCATAAGGCGTTGGTCCCCTCGGTAGGTTCGATTGACAGGTTTGGTGGCACCGTACAGCCGGGGCATATTTTGGTCAAGTTCTGCTAACTTCTGTGACTGGTAGTATTCGTACGCCCCTGTGAGGTACCGCCTGTAGGAAATGGGTTCCATTTGTTGCAACATGGACAACCTATATACTTATGTACTTCAAAAATACTTTAACAAACTTTCACCTAAGTTTCAGTTTAAGATTTTCTGGAGGCGCCAGAGACCTTCAAAAAAACTACATTTTATACAGTATGCACCCCTGTGCACCGCTTCCAGAGCGACTCTGTGGCTTTGTGTAATTACGTACATGCCACGTATGTCCTCTCGGAGCTCCACCACGTCGTCGACAACCAGGATAATGTCACCGACATCCTTGGAGTACGTGCCTACGACGGACCAAGGGGTGTTTACACCAGCTTTCCAGACCGTTTTACCGTTCCACTCAGTAACGTAGACGTGCGTGTCCGGACCACGCAGAATGATCATTTAAATCTATTTGGTTGGGTTTAAGTAGGACAAGAAATTGTGGCGTAGGCTGTTGCAAGTGCTTCACCGTCGGTCCTGTCGGTGTTGGATACGTAGCCTGTGGCGACGTCGGTCTTTGTGGCACCCGTATGTCGTCGTGGCGGCTCTGCACTCAGTACTGAGTCATCCGAATCGGATTCGGAGTCCGATTGAACCACACCACAATTGATATCTTTGTTTCCGTACAGAGTTGTTAACCAAGGAATACAAGTACTCATTTGTACTCGATGCATAACAAATATATACTTTCAAATTCTCATATACCTCTGATTCCAACCAAGTGTTGTTTCGGTGGTCGTAGGAACTGACTTGTACACTGCGCTCCAGGAAGTATCCCAATCATTTGAAACAGGTAAACCACTCCGTGGATCACTAGGTAATCCCCTAAAAGCAGATGCAGCACTGGTGTATGTAAATATCAAACCCATGTTGGTGCTTATGTTGCAGTACAACACATACGATCGTAAACAACTCGCCATATACAACGATATACTGATGTGAGGTGTTTCTTTTGTATAATGTTGTACACTATTGTTACCAGGTATAGAAATGGGAGGATTGTTTTATGATACAGAATAACTATTGGTATATCTATTCTACTCTAGATCTCTTTGCAGGAGGTTCCGTATCGTCGTCGCTGTCTCCATCTGCAAAGTACTGTACTTTTTTTGGTTCCATGCCGTTTCCTTTGCGCTTGGGTTTCCACATAACAATGATATCGCGGTCGAGTGCGAGCGTTGTACCATACATCGTCGGAGCCGAAAAGAATTGTGGACGAGTGCGGCACTGTACGAGTGTGCCACGGGGCAAGTATTTATCAACCGTGTGACTAATATCGTGGTAGTTTCCTTCAATATCGATTTTGTGGAAAATTGGTGGGTAACGACCTTTGATACCCTTTTCGTATCCGGTCACTTTGCGTTTCAACGTAACAATTTCCTCGGTAACCGTTTCACCATTCTCCTCGGTATCACGTTCAGATACACCACCACAATGTGCGTTCTCAAGATAGATCTCAGCCGCACGGGCTTCGATATCTTTCACGTTCTCCTTCTTTGCTTTGGAACGCGCTTTAGATGCAAAAGAACAAGAACCGGGACCCTTCTTAGGAAGAGTGTGGAACGCATGGAGCACCATTTTCATGTGCCAGTCTTTGAGTTGCGCCACCGCGTCTTGTTGATCGGTTTTCAAACTGGGCATCACTCTTGCAATTTTATCTGGTACCTTTGCAACCAAACTGGCGGACTGTTTGCCATCGTCCGGGTTCTTACCAAATGTCTCCGCATCGCCGTTTTCACTAAACTCGGTAAATTTAGTTTCCATTGGTGGAAGAGTCACATACACTGGGATCTCAGTATCTACCAGTACCATGGTTACCTTGAAACGGGTCTCTTTTTTGCCTCCATCCTTATTGATCTGGTAACTGCTGGTATGAGGCACCATTTTAGTGTTATGAATTTCATTGCCAGTTCTGGGTTTAGTAATTTGAGGTTGTTCCATAGTGGCTTGCATTATTTGATTGAGTCATGAACCTAAATGTATAGTGTCTCGCCATACAACTTGAGTTGCAAACGAAGCATAGCTTGAAATACCACACGTGTCATGACCTCTCGATATTTTACCATAGCCCCTCTGACCCCAGTGCTCACCCCACGAATTTTTTACAATCCAATACTCCGGAGTGAATCCTACCACAGTCACTGCATGGTTGGGCTCTTTATTACACTCGTTCTCTTCAATGATACCACTGCTGTACGTGATAAACCTGGAACTCCTTGCATCTATCCCCACTGGAATTGGTCCGTATTGAACAACAGCACTTGCTAATTCCGGTTCTATTTCATCCCCTTCCAAATTAGACAGAGTAATATATTCCTGTACGTATATACCCGAATCAGGCTTATCGCAAATATGCGGTTTTCCGTCATAGAATTTATCTGATCCATATGGACCATGCCATTTGAACACATCATCCATAACACCACCGTTGCATCCCAAGCCACTGGAAAGACTTTCCGAACAGTCCATTAATGTCTGTCCAGATACACTGAAGGTACCATCTATCTTCTTGGACCAATAATTTAAATTATCGCACGCAGTCAATGCGTAACATGAATTACATGTGCCCTGTGTTGCTACAGGTGTGACCATGTCAAAATCGCGCCAATCGAAACTTGTCGGTGTCTTTGTGTTCAGCAAATGACGTCGATTGTGAGATGCAGTCATTTTTAGAGGACCATGGTTGTGATGCAAGACTGTTTGATGAAATTTGGCGTGTGGGTGATCCATTGCAAAATCATAATGCGGTTTAGCCCGATGAAACATCTTCTGAATCTCGACTGAAGTCAAGTTAGTCATGTTAACGGCTATCATGTATTGATGAAACCAATAGGGCAACTTCATTTCAATGTACATGTATTGCAAGTTATACTACTTTTTAGTTCCAACTTCTGTGTTCGTTTTTGTTTGTAAATCCAATTGTAGAAATGATGATATGCTATCCACAGCTTTGTCCAAATCATGTTTGGTAGGAGGTGCTCGAGCAAACATCCAACCTGTTGCCACACCAAATAAAAAATGAATCATTTATATATAACTTGAACCATCTATATACATATGTGTTGGTGTATCAAATGAGAGGCATTGTAAAATCGTTTGGATCCAAAGCAATATCAATACAAACTGGGGACAAGAAACAATACTATGCACCGTATTGTGATGTAGCGGACCAAGTTATCAAATGTCTTGTACCTAGATTACGTGTGCCAGTACTTTTTAAAGTAGACACCACACGGGTCGCAGGGGTAACAAGTTTTGGCAAAAGGTACTATGCAACTCATGTAGTACTGCAGGATGTTGTTGTGGAACTTACTTTATAAAACCCCTTCGATTGACAAGGAATATTATATATATTCTAAAAT
>TARA_B110001452_G_scaffold168136_1_pt1 | contig 20945 bp, 7 predicted proteins | sample TARA_B110001452 | Tara Oceans TARA_B110001452 (sample SAMEA4396971) | marine metagenome | biome: Polar Biome; feature: [DCM] deep chlorophyll maximum layer (ENVO:01000326); material: water (ENVO:00002006), including particulate matter (ENVO:01000060) such as... | depth 25 m
CTCGGAGCTATATAAATCATATCCCACAGCACCATCAGAACCACGGGTAGGCACAATAGCATCATAACAGAGTTTCTTGACCCTGAGGGACATCTATTCATATCACGTCTCAAATCCTTAAGTTGATGGTTGACCAAATCTAGGAGACACACCATTTTTTATTCGCTGCTTCATGACAAGTTGTAATAGAAATCCAAATATATACACCAACATCTACTACTTACTTTGCATATTTTTTCTTTTCGTCATCGGTGAGAGCTCTCCACATCTCACCTAGTTTTTTACCGGTGTCGGTAAATGTGATGTCTGGATTCTCCTTTATGATCTCAGGTCTCATCTTCTTGCAAAACATCATGTAAGCATTGGGTGCACGTTTGGGTTTGTCTGTAGTCATTTTACTTTACGCTTAGAATAAGTTAGTGCACAAATACCGCAACTGAAAATATTAATAAAATACTGACATCCAAGTATATGTATTTTTGCATACATACTTTCATACATATACAAATATGATAAGAACAAGGTCACACATGACTCATATCCCACCCTAATCAATAGATTAGACGTATGATACAAATCGGTTATGATGGGATACATGGAACTATTTCTGGGGGTGAGTCTTCTAATAGTTAGGAGAGACGTGTCAATTTCAACTATACCCACTATTCCCACTATAAAAGCTTCTGCTGGATACATGAGGGGTCTGAGAAGAGCTGTGAGACATACTACATGATGGAGTATGATCAACTTTCTAAATGCGTGCACAATCCTCGGTTGGAGGAGTATCCACATCAAGTCAATAGACATGTATGTGGTAAGGGTGTGGGTCAGGAACATCGGGTATACACTATACCCAAACACAGACTCGGCTACACAGAAGAAAGAGAAGGGGGCGAGAAACGTTAATGACGCCACATCATGGATAAGAATGGACCGGTCCTTATTCATATTGTGATTAGACAATATTCTTTTTTTATATCAATACCACATTTAAAGTTTGACGCATTTTGGAGGTGGTTCGAATGCTATTTTTTTACCCAAAATGTTCAGATCTTTATTAATCTTGTCTTGTAGACCTGGGCACTCGTGTTTCTCTAAATGTGAACAGCTGATACAAAATTGTCCCTTACAATGATTGCAATCGAAAGGGATACCACATTTTTTCCTACATAGTTCACACCTCATATACTATTGTATTTGATATTTTTTAAGTGAGATAAAGCATTGTGGACAATGAAAAGTATACAATGAGTCTTGTCCTTGGCATCACAAGATCTATCACACTAAATAACTCTAAGGAATATACACGTCTTAAACGAACACTTAAGAAATCGACTGCTGGGTATGGGTCAGCTTTGAGTGCCTCCTATTTCATAACCCAGGGTGCCGATCAAGGTGTCTCTGCAGCTCTCGGGGCAGTAGCTTCGTATGCGTATATGACTCTCCTGTCAGATAGGGTTGACAATTTCGAAACTTCAACCATTCAAAAGGAATTTGTAGCACCTTTGGGTGTTGCAACTTTTGAAGTTGTGTGGAATAACGCACCATTCGCATTTGATTTTGATTATGGTGCCACGTTTGTGGGGTTCCTCGCTTACAAATTCGCACTTACAACTGTGCTATATGAAACTATCAGACACATGATGATTAACGACAGTGAAGCTTATTACGACACTGAAGAAAAAAAGTATACCGACCCAAATGACTGGAAGGAACAGTACGGTGAAATCATGATTGAAATTGAAGATGACGACGATGTAGAGGAAAGTGTTTAAATAAATAATATGATTCTATAATAGAAAACCATGTCAGGTGGAGCCCTTGCTCAACTTGTATCCCGTGGTGAACAGGATAAACACATTTCTGGATCTCCTAATACCACATACTTTAACACTAAGTTCAAGAGACATACAAATTTTTCTTTATTTACAAAGCAGATGACACTTCAAACCCAACCTAGACCGGGTGGAACGTCTACGATTAAAATTAATAAGCTTGGTGATTTACTGGCATATACAAACCTAGTCGCTAAACTTAATGGGGAAGTCCAATTGTTGGACGATTGGACACAGGTTATCGAGAGTGCCGAGTTATACATCGGTGGTAAATTAATCGATAAACAGGATTCAGAGTTTTGTGAATCGATAGCGATTGATCTATTCGCTAGTTCTTATTCGAAATCATTTCAGGCGAGTCTCCATGGTGGTCTGGGTTCTCAATCTTTCTTTTATCCTTTTAGATTCTTCTTCTGTGAACTATGGCAAACTGCTTTACCGTTGGTTGCCTTACAATATCATGACGTCGAAATCAAAATAAACTGGAGTGAAAACTTGAACACAAATAGAACGTATCACGTAAATGCGTCGTTCATCTTGTTAGATGAAGAGGAGCGAAAATATGCAGCATTTAATGAACATAACATACTGATTTATCAAGTGCAGAAAAACATACCCTCTAATAAAACTATTCATGAACTCGTTTTCAATCACCCGGTCAAATTCATCGCCAGTAGTAACGCTTCTTCGACGAATAACCTTGTATCTAGGACAAACGAAGTGAAACTACAGGTGAACGGCACAGATGTTGAGGAATTCAAAACTGGGGTGCCTTACTTCACAGCGATTCCAAGCTACTACCACACAGATTACTCAGGGAGTAACTCTGAAAATTTATTTTTACATTCCTTCGGCCTGTCCGCTAATAAATATCAACCCACCGGGACGTTGAATTTCAGTAGGATAGATTCTTGTACATTACATTGCACTCAACCCATCGATAGAAACTTATATGCAGTGAATTATAATATCCTCCGGATTAAAGATGGAATGGCTGGTGTACTTTATGCAGATTAATATGTGCTATATCAATAAGGGATGGGTCGTACAAATTACTCGTTGAACGAAATGTTAAATGCTGTCACAAAACGAGCATTTAACAGATACACACCCCAGACTGTAGATTACCAACATCTAGAAGCTGCAACTACGACACCTGGTCTAGTGAGCAATAGACGTGAATATTCTAGTGCTTCTATTCTAGGGGCACAATTTTCTTTAAATGCTCAAAACATTGTAGAATCGAATTATGATCCATTTTTGAAGATATTACTAAACGACGAAATTTCCGAAAAGACGATTCCAGTTTTGGGTCAAACCAACACCGATCGGATGAGTTACGCAATATCATGTACAGATGATCGTAAATTTATGGCAGTGATTTCTAAATTAGGTAACGAGGTGAAGGTTTATGAGTTTGATGAATCGTCAGTCCAACGGCTTTCTTCCTCAGGGACGATAGATATTTCAGCTCTGGATGTCGATATAAATCGTGACGGCTCCGAAACGTTTGTTTTAAAAAGCTATGGTGGGAATATTGTGATTGATAAATTTAATCAAACCCTGTCACTTGTATCTTCAACAGTTCTATTTACTTACTCCGTTTCTGTGGGGGGGTATTTGAATGTTTCTGAAGACGGTAACCGGGTCTTCACTCACCATGGCCAGATAAGTAGAATATATGATGGTTTAGTTACGAGTAGTTATTATGCCCCTACTATTTCGAACACTAGTTTGAAGTGGGTGATGTCAGGGAATGGACAAATTGTAGTCGCATTATACGATTCACCTGCTCGAATTGAAACATATGAAATACCAGCTAGATCACCGACTGGTGGTTCTGTCACGGTGCAAGCTGTAGGTTCTCAAAATTTTACCCTAAACAACTTTGATCTTTCATATGATGGAAAGATCATGGTGAAAGGTCACAGTAACACTGTGATATATATATGGAATGGAGTAGAATGGAATGTATTTCAGACTATCGTGACAGGTTTGTCTGGTAGCGTATCAGTAACAGTCAGTGCGTACGCTGAATACTTCGTTGTTGCAGGTGACGTAGAGACGAAGGTTTATAAACTAAACAACGTATTCGAACAGTATGGCAATACCATAAGTGGTAATTTTGGGACTTCTGAACATAAGATAAGTATCAGTAAAACAGGTGATACAGTAGTTCTCGGAAATTCCACAATAGATGCGGCTTACGTATATAGTTTGGTTCATGGTACAACTTGGGTTTTAACAGGCCAAATAGATGGGTCTGGAAAGTTTGTCAAGATGTCAAACAATGGAGATAAAATTATGTTAGGGGCGGACAATCAACTTTCATTTAAAACACGAGGTTTAGTAAACACTCCAGCTGGTTGGTCACAGAGAGGAAATACGATATCTAGTACTGGAACTTCTCTATCATTATCCAATGATGGGAACAATTTAGTTATTGGTATACCGGGATCCACACAAACCACAATAGATGGAATACAATCTCTAGGTTCTTCAAAAATTTACAAATTTTCAGGAAATTTGTGGTCCCAACACAGTCAAGATCTTTTAGGAGATGTCCTCACAGACTTTGGAAAGTATGTATCCATAACGTCGAACGGCTCCAAAGTAGCTATCGGAAGTGACAAGAATAGTGTTGTTCGGGTCTATAACGCCACGACACCAACAACTATAACAAACGCAACAAGTAGTGTCGTTGACACATTATCATTAATACCACAAAGTTCTTTATTGGAAATGAGTGGAGATGGTAATCGATTACTTCGCAATAATTCTACTGCAGTTGTGTCTACTACAACAATGTTACAATCTTTAACACTTGTGGCTACAGCCGATGGTAACAAGTATTCATTGAATGGTGTTACACAACCAACTTTATATTTACAAAAGGGTGTGACATTCACTGGTATTCCCATTTTTGCTCAAGAGTATAGAGATCACCCACTGCAAATTTCCGCAACCCCAGATGGAACACACGGTGGTGACAACACGATTATTGCCGAAGCAATAGGCGTTGGATTTGACACAACATTATTCATACCACCTACATCACCTAATATACTTTATTACTTCTGTAAAAGACACCCCAATATGGGGGGGATGATAAGAACAACTCAGGGGTCAAGTGTAAGTGTTTGGGACAAAAATAATAGTGTGTGGACTAACAGAGATGGAATATCTGAGGGTAGTGCTGCAGATTTATCTAATAATGGTAGTTATTTGGGGGTAGAGTACAATAACATCGCTAGGTCGTATGAAATCGATTCAGACGGTTTGATGTCTAAGATTGGTGATGATATATTACCTTCAGATGCGAGTAGCCAAGCTGGTGCCTTTAGGGTGAATACAGCTAATTCAGCTGCTACAATAAACGTGAATGCGACTAATACAGAAATACTCAATTTGGCATCATCTTATGGAACAAATGTTGAGATATGCAGTCTAACTTGGGATCCTACTATAGTATCATTGTCTCCAATAACAACACAAAATGATGTGCCTGCACCACAAAGTTCTGAAATAACCGGATTTGCTTCCCCATCAGGGTTTCTAAACCCATACGGAAACGGAATCATGTTGAGTAGAAATGGTCAGGTCCTAGTTGTGTATGACACTTCTAAGTATAGTGTGTATACAGTTTCAGGGAATGTATGGACTTTTGTTAGATCTGAAACACTTACATCTTCATATATTTCTTCTATGAGTATATCCGATGATGGGTCGCGAATCGCATACTCAAGGGACTCAGGGGCTGCGTGTGAAATACTCGTACAAGATACGGTTACCGCAACATATGTAGGTGGTGTAACTAGTACGAGTGATTTGAGATCATCCACATTCAAGAGCAACACGATTCTAACTGTTTGTCGTTACAACCAAGATGTTGAGTTTTACAATTATAACGGTAGTCAGTGGATTCTTGATAGTACAAAAATATCACCCGGGTATAGTTCGTTCCTCGTTAGTTCAGCCTGTGCTAAATGGTCTGGTGATGGAACCATATTAGCTATAGGTGATGCAACTGCTGGTCGTGTCAGTTTTTATGAGTATGGCAGTGGTTGGACCACACATTCTTTCATAGCGGGAGGGGGGAATACCCTCGAAAACTTTGGTAGTGTCATAGACTTATCGAACGACGGTAACACCGTTATAGTCGGCGCACCCGGTGACGGCACAAGTGCTTACAAGGGTTATGTAAAGGTTTATGATTCGGTTGCTACTCCTGTTAGTGATTGGTCGAAAGTTGGTTCCAATATAAGCGGCCAATACATGGGTGACAAACATGGGTGGTCTGTTGCCATGTCCTCTGATGGATCTAGGGTCGCTATTGGAGCCCCTGAACACGATAATGATAGAGGATACGTTCGAGTATATGACTATGTTGGGACCACATGGACCCAAATTGGACAGGATATAGATGGTGAAAGCACTGGTGACCACTCTGGGTGGGACGTTGCCATGTCCTCAGATGGATCTAGGGTCGCTATTGGGGCATACAAGAACCAAGGTACTGGGTATGAAGCTGGACACGTTCGAGTATGGGAGTATAGTGCATCCACGTGGACCCAAATTGGTTCGGATATAGATGCTGAAAACGCTGGCGACGAATCTGGGTATTCAGTTGCCATGTCCTCTGATGGATCTATTGTCGCTATTGGGGCACACACGAACAATGGTGCTGCTGGGGGAAATTCTGGACACGTTCGAGTATGGGAGTATAGTGCATCCACATGGAGCCGAATTGGACAGGATATAGACGGTGAAAATGGTTCTGACAACTCTGGGACGTCTGTTGCCATATCCTCTGATGGATATAGGGTCGCTATTGGGGCCGATGATAACATTGGTGCTGGTTTGTCAAATTCTGGACACGTTCGAGTATGGGAGTATGATGGAACCACATGGACCCAAATTGGACAGGATATAAATGGTGAAAGTCAATATACTCAATCTGGGTTTTCCGTTGCCATGTCCTCAGATGGATCTAGGGTTGCTATTGGAGGCATCGGGAACCAGTCAAGTGCTGGACACGTTCGAGTATGGGAGTATGATGGAACCACATGGACCCAAATTGGACAGGATATAGATGGTGAAAACAGTAGCGACAATTCTGGGTGTTCTGTTGCCATAACCTCCGATGGATCTAGGGTCGCTATTGGTGCTCGATATCATGATTCCGTCTCTGGACTTGGGAATGGGTACTATGGACAAGTTCGAGTATATGACTATGATGGTTCCACATCCACATGGCTCCAAACCGGTTCGGACATGGACGGTGAAAGTAGCAATGGTTTTTTTGGGTGGGACGTTGCCATGTCCTCTGATGGATCTAGGGTCACTATTGGGGCACCGAAAAACGCTGGGGGGTATGTTTCCGTGTATGGTTATACACCTACTAGTACAATAAACAGTTGGACACCTCGATCAACTATCACTCCTTCAGTCGATGTAGTTACAACCTCCGTAGATGTGGCAACCACAGTTAGGCAAATAAACCTCGGGAAATCTGTAACGATGTCGTCAAGTGGGAACAGGATAGGATATATAGTTGACGAAGAAACTCAAGTAGTCACTACAGCAACCAATTATGTTACGACTAAAAGTCAAGCGTCGATTCGTGATAGTGTCAGTGGTTCTCTCGTGAACCCAGCTTATTTAGTCGATGATACGACCCCCACAGAGCTTGTAAATGTATCGGAAGATAGGGAACTTGAGGCAATTTCAATGAGCTACGATGGAACTCGTCACGGTATACGAGCTACAACTGGTTCATATGACGCAATCGTCAAACAGTTACAACCATTAGAATATTCTCCTCAAGTACCAACCGGTTGGACGAAACGTGGTGACATTATTACTTTTAATACATCTTCTTCAGGGTTTGGGGATACTATGAGTAGTTCCAGTGATGGTAACATACTGGCGTTCGGGTATGTAGATTCTAGTGTTGCCAAGGTTAGAGTGTATGGTTTCTCTGATAATTCGTGGTCACAACTCGGATCAGATATTCTACCCTCAGTTCCAAACGCCAACGAAATTTCCCTAGATCTTTCTTCCGACGGGGCAACTTTGATTGTCCTCGTAGATCCAGTAACTGGAAATTCAATTGGAAAAGCATACACGTATTCATCTACCACATGGTCACAAAATGGTTCAACAATCGAGTTTAGATCTACAGGTGTGAACAAAGTTAAAATAAGTGGAGACGGGACGACTCTCGCGTTTGGTAACAACACACCCGATTCTCCATTCCCTTTCAATATCATTCGGGTTTACAGAAAGTCACAAGATTGGGAACTAATTTCACCCACGATGACTGTAGCCAAGTCTCCCTCGAATTACTTCGGGGGTGGTTTAAGTTTGACGAACGACGGGTCTACATTAGCAACTTTCAACGATTCTGGAGTTGAATTTTCCACCTTTTCTACACAAACGGTATCCCAAGCCAATTATCTACAATATTTGAATGACATCACAGTTTCCGGGGCTACGAACGACATGGGAGACCTTCGTTTGTCTGATAGTGGTGACAGGCTTTTCGTGATGTCTGGTGACGAAAAGGTTCGTGTATACGATAGCACTCACACTCAAGAAACTATAAAAGGGGATGTTCGCAGTTTTTCTATAACCAAAGATGGAAGTTCGATGGTCTTAACGAGTGACACAGGTTTAACAGAAGTGTTCAACAGGACTAACACTTCGTGGTCAACTGCAACACAAATTACTACAAACATGACGGGTGGGGGTGTTACTGTTGATATAAAGAATGACGGCACTTCTATCGTTCTAGTGGGTTCAAGTGATAGTTTGAGACTATATAAATTTGACAGTGGTTCATGGTCGTTAGCTAATAGCACTTCTGGTCAATATGGATCATCTATTTTCATCACAGACACCAATGACATTGTTTTGGGAAATAATATTAGTAACGGGTCTGTCAAAACATTTGAAATTCGTGATGTATTTCAAGATAATTCGTTTAGTGCACCAACTTTGTCACTAAACGGTGATGTGAACAATAGACTAAACTTTGGTGCACCATATATAGAACTTGGTGCGACTGTTACAACCAATGCTCCAAACATACCCAGAGTTGAAATTTCCGGTGCTGTATTCAAAGATGAAATTGGTGTATATTCAATAAAGTATGAAGCTGAAGATGTATTGAGGAAAACGGCTGTTCCCATTTTTAGAACTGTTGAGGTTCTTCCCAAACTCGCCACCATAAAGTTGGAGGGTGCGAGTGTGATTTACCACACACAGGGGACACCCCTAGCAGACCCAGGAGTTACAGCTTCTATTCCTGTGACTATTTATCACACCACACCATCTGATTCGACATCATTTGTTCCAGGTTTTCCAAACTTTGTAACTGCAACAACAGTGGGGGAGTATGAGATATATTATACAAACGACACACCCGATAAATATTTACGCCTGACCACCCCTGCTAAACGTACGGTACATGTGCGAGCCAGGCCTGTATTATCTCTTGTGGGTGCTTCCACGGTTTATAACCCATTGGGTCAAGAATATACCGATTTGGGTGTGAATGTGACACAGTCTGGTGAGTCTACTACAACCATGTTACAATCTTTAACAGTTGTGGCTACAGCCGATGGTAACAAGTATTCATTGAATGGTGTTACACAACCGACTTTATATTTACAAAAGGGTATTACATTCACCGGTATTCAAGCTTTGATTCAGCAGTATGGAAACCACCCACTGCAAATTTCCGCAACCCCGGATGGAACACACGGTGGTGACAACACGATTATTGCCGCAACGGAATCATCTTTCGGTGGAACATTATTGATACCAACATCACCTACATCACCTAAAACCCTTTATTACTTCTGTGCAATCCATCCTGGTATGGGTGGGATGATAAGAATAGTGAGCCTAAACGTTAATGATCCGAATGTGCAACTATCCCAAACACAGACAGTTACATACACTACTAAAGATGAGTTTGGAATTGAAGCCATCCCGATAACACGACAGGTGATTGTTCGAAAGAGACCCACTATAACAACTTCGGGAACATTATATAGAATACGAAACGACCCAATCTCAATACCTTCACCAACTGTTGATCCAACTAACCTGACTGGTTCTCTTCAGTCCTCGAATAATATCAACATCACACAGAATGGAACATACGCAATCACATACAACGTGAGAGATGGGGATGGTATATCTTCCAATTTGACACGTCAATCTTACAATGTTGGTTCATACGGCAATTTGGCCTTACTAAAAACTGGATATGTATCTACTCTATCTAGAGATGGTACGACTTTAGCTGTTTATAACACCAGTGTTCAAATATACAAAAAGGAACTTGATGGTTCTTGGAATGAGAGTGGACAAATAACTACAGATTCAACGGTTACATCTATGGCATTTACATCTGACGGAAGACATATAATAATTGGATCATCTTCATATCTGACTATAGGTATCGTTCGAGTTTACAAAAGGAATGATTCGTTTCAGAATGGGTGGGAACAGTTGGGTCTTGAGATCTACGGGGTTGATTACCTCGGATATTTCGGACACGGGGTTGATATAAATGATGACGCCACGAGAATTATTGTAAGTGCACCGGAAGCAAATACGAATAGTGGTACCATATTGAAAGCTGGTTCGCTAAAAATATTCGACTTACAAGACAATTTCTGGATTCAAAATACACAAGTAATCGAAGGTCTTTCTCCATCTGAATTTATGGGAACGTCGGTTTCCATGTCTAGAGAAGGTGATATAATCGCAATCGGTTCACCTGGATATGCACGCACCACTGTATCAGGAATTACATTGACCACCAGTAATGTTGGTAAAACAAGTGTATATAGATACAGAGACAACGTATGGGGGCTTATGGGGAATACTATAGAAGATGGAACTATAGATAAAAGAAATGGGTATTCTATTTCTCTATCAAGTGATGGAAACTCCATAGTGGTTGGTTCACAGAGTGGGGGTGGTGTGAGAGTGTACAATTTCCGTAGTGATAACTGGAAACCAATTGGATCACATATATCAGGCACTTTCGGAAAATCTGTATCTTTATCTGGTAATACAGTTGTGATTGGGTCTGAAGATGAGAACAACGGTCGTGTGCACATATACAATTTGATTGATGGTGATTGGTCTAGAGTAGGACTTACGTTTGAAAAGATCATAGTCGCGGAGGGTGGAACCAATAATATGGGTAAAAATGTCAACATTACTAGTGATGGCACGTTGATTTGTGTAACTTCTCAAAATGATATTCGTATATACACTATTTAAAAAGTATTTACATATAATAGTAAACATGTCCAGTGGAGCACTAGCACAACTCGTTGCTAGAGGTCAACAAGATGCACACATAACAGGGAAACCTGACATATCATTTTTCAATACAAAATTCAAAAGACATTCAAATTTTTCCTTGTTTTCTCATCATCAGACGTTCATGCAAAATCCTGTTAGTAATGGATTTTCGACGGTGAGGATTCAGAAAATGGGAGATTTATTGAGTTACATCAACATAATTGCCGACGATCCAACTACAGGGTCTCAACTTATTTCTGATTGGAGAACGATCATAAAAAATGTCCAGCTCTACATTGGGGGTCAGCTCATAGACACACAAGATTCAGAGTTTACAGAAGGTATCGCAATCGATTTGTTCGCGAACACCTATTCTAAGACGTATCCAGCGAGTTTGCATAGTGGTGTGGGTTCTCAATCTTATTTCTACCCACTTCGTTTCTTTTTTTGTGAATCCTGGCAGACATGCTTACCATTGATAGCGCTTCAGTATCATGACGTCGAGCTTAAGATTCACTGGCAAGATAATCTACCTGACCATACGTATATGATCGACGCGTGTTATATACTTTTAGATGAAGAGGAGCGAAATTTCATGGCGTCTTCTAAAAATGATATGTTGATCTTCCAAGTTCAAAAGAATGAACCAAATAATGAAAAAATCCAAGAGTTGGTTTTTAACCACCCTGTTAAATACATCGCGAGTAGTAACGTGATTGAAGGTATCAACAACACGTTAGTTTCTCCAGTGAATAAAGTAAAGTTACAAGTTAATGGTACAGACTTGATTGATTTTAAGCGTTCTGTTCCCTACTTCACATCTATTCCGTGTTATTATCACACGGATTTTTCGTCAAGTAATACACAGGAATTATTTTTCTATCCATTTTGTTTGTCAACCAATAAATACCAACCAACAGGGACACTCAACTTCAGTATGATTGACTCATGTAGGATACACTGCACTGAAAATATAAACTGTCCAATATATGCAGTGAGTTACAACATACTCAGATTGCATAATGGTATGGCAGGAATATTATTCTCAGATTAATTTATACTATACCAATAAGGATGGGTGAAGTTGCCAAGTTCAAATCGAATCACGCGTATGGTGAATTGAAGTCTCGATTAGTGGGCAAGGCATCCCCATCCAGAAAAGATGCACAAAACACGTTCTTAACACTAAAAGAGTTTCTGGAATCTAAATTCAGTGGAACGAAAGGAAAATTGAATTCGGTTGATGCATTTGCAATCGGTGTCAGGCATGGAATTGATCCCGATTTACTTATTAGTGTTAAAAAAAGTGCAGAACAAGTTATAATAGCTAGGACTGGGCAGGTTCTATACGGGGAAAGGACAAGTGATTTATTTGGATCGTCAACTGATATGTCAGAGGATGGACTACACCTAGCTGTTGGTTCAATATTTAATGACGATGGGGGCATGAATTCTGGTAGTGTCCGTGTCTACTCTCGTGGAAGTGAAGAAGAGGCGTGGGTTCAAAAAGGTGTCGATATCAATGGTGAGGCAGCCCAAGATTATTCGGGGTGGTCCATTTCACTTTCAAGCGACGGTAATCGATTAGTCGTTGGTGCTGTATTTAATGATAACGGTAGTACTATAAACTCCGGGCATGTTCGTATCTATGACTGGAATTCTGGAGCCACTCGGTGGGATCAATTAGGTTCAGATCTAGATGGTGATTCAGCGGGTGACTTTTTTGGTTATTCCGTCAGTCTCTCGAAAAATAAAAACTACCTCGCGGTGGGTGCACCGTATGGTCTCGATACACGGGGTTACGTGAAGGTGTATTATTACAATGGAACCACTTGGGATCAGGTTGGTCCTGATGATCTAAAAGGTGGTGTTGATTCGTATGAATACTTCGGGAAAAGTGTGGCACTCTCAGAAGATGGTAGTCGTCTCGTCGTATCTGCACCTCATTATAATTTTGACACCGGTAAGGTAAATCTTTACAACGTTGATCAGGGTTTAAATTCGATTCATTTCCTAGATTCTATATTGGGTACTGGAACCTATTCTCGCATTGGAAATTCTTTGGATTTGAAGTCCAATACAGTGGCAGTTAGTGACACTGTATTAAATGATTCCAAGATAATCACGTATGACATAACCTCGGATTCGTTCGTTGAACAAGCTAATAATAAGATTTCGTTACCAAGTTCATTTGATGTTCGGGTTAAACTATCTTACGATGGAAAGAGTTTAATTTATGGGGTATCAGGTTTCAATACTGATGGTGCTCTCATAAATTCTGGGACTATATTCGGAATTAAGGGGCATGTGAAAGTTTTTAAGCGTCAAAATAACAGTTGGGTACTGAACGGGTGGAAAATGAATCAAATCGGGGGTCGCATAAATGACGAGTTTGGGAAGTCTGTGTCTATTTCTGGTGACGGTGGAATTATTTGTATTTCTGCACCCCGTAAAGACGTGCCGACTTCAGATACAGGTTGTGTGACGACATATACTGTGAAACCAATTTCGCATTATGTCACACCTACTATAACACTAAACTTTCTCAACCCATATCCTTTACAAGCTAATACAGCTTATGTAGAACCAGGTGCTGTAACAGATACCGGTGCCGATATAACGATCACGGGTGAAGTTGGAGATTCTACGATAGAAGGTACGGAATACGACATTTTGTATACAGCACAAGATGGATTTGGTAACGTGGTCACAAAGACGAGAACAGTTGTAATAAGTAAGGATCCAGCGATTCCAACGATGGTATTAAATGGTGATGCAACTGTTTTAGTCAAGGTTGATGGTATTTTTAATGATCCAGGAGTTACAACGAGTGTGTTGTCTACGGTAATAACTGACAATTCCGCACTTAATTTGAATACATTGGGTGCATATGAGGTCAAATATACAGCGGTTTCTAGTTATGGTATTACATCTAGTCAGACGATCAGTCGAACAGTTGTAGTTGTCAATGATATAGATTTTGCGGGTTCAGCTTTAACGGGTAAAAATGTATGTATGTCAACTGACGGATTTATGGTCGGTGTCGGTGACTTTGCAGACGATACTGTTGTTTTCAATGAATGGGATCCAGTTGGGAAAGACTGGAAATCAATAGGGCAGAAGATACAAGGACCCGCTAATTCCAGTTTCAGTGGAACTTTGGCATTATCAGATGACGGCCTAACAGTAGTCATTGGAGCTCCAACATTTAATTTGACTGGGTTAGTCCGGGTATATGAGTATAAATTTCATGTAAACAAGTGGGTGCAGAAAGGTGGTGACATAATCGAAGGGGTTCAGGGTGATACTATTGGAGGATTTGTCACTATTTCAGGTGATGGCTCTGTAGTATCATGTGGGGCCTCACAGCCTACGGGTGTAAAAAACCCTTACATATTTACTTATAAATACTCATCATCCTCGACGACGTGGGTAAAAATACACGAGTATATGGAACCAATAACACTTGGAAATTCTGTAGATAAAAAGAAGTTTTCTGGTGCTTTAAACAGTGACGGGTCTCTTCTCCTCATAGGTTCTCCTATGAACAATTACACTACTGGGGCGGTGTTCGTATATGACACGTCTGACGCCTCTTTGAAATTCTCGGTTCTCGGTGCTGAAGTAGGTAATTATTTCGGGGAATCCGTGAACTTTTCAGCGAACGCTAGAAGACTTGTGATAGGGGATGTTGGTGGTGCGTGTGTGAAAATTTATAATCAAGATGAGGTAACAAATGTTTGGAGCCAATTGGGAAGCAAAATATACGAGGCGGGCACTTCAGTTAATTTGTCTAAAAATGGTGACATTGTGACATTCTCAATACCAGCGACACAGGGGTATGGTAAAGTATATCAATACAAGTGGGATGGTTTGTTTTGGTTACCTATAATTGATGAATTCTCGGATAACGGTAATGGCACTTCATTCGGTCGTCAAGTTTTTGTATCAGAGGATGGTTCTAGTATATTAGTCGAATCCGCTATCACAAATCAATTGTATAGATGGAACGTCGGGAGACCCGTATTTTCATTAAACGGTAATAGAATCGTTCGCGCTGGAGTTGACCAAGTGTATGAATATGATTATGTGACAACCTCGTCGAAAGTTGTCATATCTGGTGAAGTCGATACCAGTGTTACCGATGAATATGTAATAAAATACACAATGATAAGAAATCCTTCCGATGTCGTATATCAAGTTGTGAGTACTTCTGGTGAGTTGTTACAACTTGGTCTCACCATTACGTCGTCAACTCCTAATAAACTTGGGTGGTCCACATCCATCTCAGGTGATGGGAATTATCTAGTCGTGGGTATACCAGGGTATGACGAAGACAGGGGTATGGTTAAGATATACAAATTAAACCTGACAGATGTGACTTGGGGTGAGATGATTTCATTGACCGGACCCAACGTGGGTGGGAGTTTTGGTTACGATGTATCCATTTCGAGGGATGGTTCTAGGGTAGCTATAGGGGCACCCGATTTTGGTGCGGGTATGGTCCTAGTGTATGAGTATACCGCGGCGTGGGGTTTACTTGGATCTCAAATTGACGGCAATGAGACAGGTGATAAATTTGGGTGGTCAGTTTCATTAAATGGATCAGGTGAATATTTGACCGTTGGGGAACCTAGGCGGAGTTTCCAGATTAACACAGGTGTGGGAGGAGTTAAAACATATAGATATATTTCATCTCAGTGGGAATCCCAAACATCCTTATCTTTTGACAACAATCAGGTAGAACACCAAATTGGATATGATGTAGTGATTTCGTCCTCTAATAATGTGGTTTTATTCGGTGCACCAACTGCAGGGCCTGGCTACGTCAAAATATCATCGTATCTCGATGGAAACGTTCCCATTTTTGCCCAACCGATTACATTCGGTGAGCGTTTTGGTTGGTGTGTGTCAATATCAGACGATGGTACAATATTCGCTGTCAGTGCTCCATTTTTTAATGCTAGGAGGGGGCGTGTGTTAATTTACGATGCGACCACAACACCACCATCTTTGAGGGGTAGCCCTATAGAAGGTGTAAGTGTAAATGACGAACTCGGTGAATCGTTACATCTGAGTGGTAACGGGCAAAAGTTATTACTTTATAGCAAACAGGGACGTGTGAGTAATTATCAGTATGTAGGTTCTGAGTGGGTGGTTATTTCTGATGAAGTCATAACATCTGAGGTAATTGATAGTAATTTTGGATATTCTTTATCTAGTTCAACAACTGGTAATAGGATGGTCATATCATCACCGTTATTTGAAAATAGCTCGGGGATGGTGCAAATATTCTCTACTGAGACTCTCCAGATTTCTAATGCAGATTTTATACCCCCTGTCATAACATTGAACGGTGAAAGTTTAATTGTTCATGAAAAAGATACAACTTTCAATGACCCAGGTGTCACGAGAGATGATGGTGAGGTATCATTTGATGTAACTGGTGCTATCGACTCAAGTGCAGTTGGTTCTTACACACTCACGTATTCAGCAACAGATGTGGCTGGAAACGTGTCAAATCCTCTTAGTAGAATTGTGAACATAAAAGATCCAAATGAACTAAATCAACTCAGTAAATTTCTAGCACCGATTAGAAGTAGAAATAGAAATACAGCAATTGCAGAAAAAAGGGTAGCCCTATGCACCCCAGCTGTCAAAGTATATGATGTGTCCGATGACGTCCTCCCAGTTGTATATAACCAGGTTGCACAGGTATTACCCGATGGGGATCAGGTTGGCCTGTCCCAAGATGGAACGAATTTATATATAACAAAATTCATAGATGCAACTTCTGGTAAATTATCCGTGCATTCACTCGGTGAGACCGGGTTCACATACGCACAAACACCATTTTCTAACGTTGTGACTTCTGTGAATTTTGCCACAAGGGCAAAGTATAATTCGACGAGAATGTCAAGTGATAAGAGGATTAACTTATTTGGTACCGGTGTTATACCCTTCGGAGAGGAATACAGACAATCGTTCAAATTTAAAAATTTAGCCATGTCAAATGACGGTAGGTATTTCGTCATCGGTAAACCAAGGATCGTTGTAGCGTTAAGCGACCCAGTAGATTCAGTATCCATATATAAATTATCATCTGAGACATCGGAGAATGAGATATTTAATCAGGTCGGATCCACAACCTCTAGGTCATTTATAGATTCCTTATCTGTATCTGAAGCGGGTGATAGATTGATCACACAAGATGGGGAGCGGGTTTTGATATACAATCGAGATGATTATTCACCCAGTGGATGGAATTCGGAATTTGAACGTTTAGGTACTACTCAGGGGAAAGTTGCCATGTCCCACGATGGTAATGTAGCTGCATTTGTTGTATCCCCCAATTTGAGTGGTGACCCCATCACATTAATCGGGGGCTCTACAATTCAACACGAAAAAGGTGAGACATTCACTGATCCAGGTTTTTCATATTCTGGTGGAGGGTCTGTAACTGTCAGTGGAACTGTAGATACAGACACAGTGGGTGAATATATAATCACATACGAGACATCAAATAATAAACAGGTTAGAATAGTTCGTGTAAACGATTTAGATGGTTTGACAACCTTCAATGGTTCTTATTCCACTACCAACATTCCATATGGACCGAATTTTGCAGGATACACCGGAACGTGGAGGAATCAAGATTTTCCACTTTTTACAGTTCCAGTAGGATTTGTTCAACCAACAAACCCAGAGTTTGAACTATCAATTACACTAAATGGACGCGTACCCTCCGCTCATAGTGGTGGATGGCAGTACATGTCTATAACGATTTACACAGATAACGGATTTTCGAGTGGTGTCAGTTTCAGCACAAATAGCTCTGGTCCAGGTGAATCATATTCATATTCTGGGACCACGTTTAATAATAGAATCCGAACAAAGACCACGATTGATTCAGGGTCGTTGTCGGCTGGTGACCAAGTGAGGGGAAGACTTAATATTTATAATACATTTTTCTCAACGTTTGATGTGGATGTGACAACCACAATTTCTACCGTTTCTACAACCACCACTGCCCCCATTCCTACAGTAACATTAAATGGATTTTCCCAAAACAATATAGACGTTGGTGAAAACTTCGTAGATCCCGGAGTGACTTCAGACAATTCAACAGATGTTATTAGTGTGATAGATGCACCAACTTTCCCACAGGCAACATCTTCTATACAGGCTATAATATACCGCGCAGTAAACACTTCAGGGGTTTCTGGTTATGCTGTGAGATATGTAAACATCGCAGATGTGGAAAAAGTTGTCATTTACGGAAGATCAGGTGTTGCATGGTCACAAGTTGCAAATTCGATTAGTACACCGACATCTTTGGAGACGTATTCGTTCAAGGATATAGCTTTATCGAGTAACGGAAACAGACTAGTGTTTTCAAAATATAATAAAAATATTGTTTATGACCTTGATGAGACTGTATATCCACAGGTGTGGGCAAAAACAGGTGAAATTACAAGGGATGCGGTGTGTATCAAAATGTCGGGGGATGGGAATAGAATTGTTATGGGTGACTCGATTGGACTAGTATATTTATACGAGTATAGCAATGGTGTGTGGGGCCAAGAACTAACGATTCCTCATAATACATCCCTACCTGGAAATGCTGGCGACTATGAGACTGCATCAATTGATATCTCAAAAGGTGGGGAGTATATAGTTGCAGGTTACAAGTCCTCTAGTCAGAACGGGGGTGTTACTGTTTACACTACTATTGATGGCAATAAAAGAGGTCAAACTATTAACCCACAATCATCACCATTTGTGGTGCCGGACAAAGTATCGATATCATCAGATGGCACAAAACTACTCACAATGAAATCAGTGTCAGGTCTTACAACTTTCGCGTATTATGAGTATGAAAGTGGTTCATGGAACGAGCATGGTCCAGGCGTTTACTCGGGACCCATAAATTTACTCGACCTATCTCTGAGTGGCAATGGAAATAATTTATTATTACTTTACGCAAACCGTTTTATCACGAACACTCCGGCAACCGAAACAGTTGAGGCTGGATGGGAAAAGGTTGGATCAGATATAACAGTGTCTTCGATCTATGCAAGCCCTTTTACTGACACTTCATATCTTAATAATACTCCCGGTAATCGCTCTAAACCTGGTGGAATCATCGAGACTCTATTTGATACTGATTTTAATCTGGAACAAATAGGACACGTGGTCGAGATTTCAGATGATGGATTAACTATAGCGATTGGTTTACCGTTTGTGACGTTGGGAAAAAATACTGTAGTACTCGCGAGAGGCGCTGCTGTAGTATTTACTTGGGGTGGATCAGATTGGGTCCAGTTAGGGGGTTTGATTGTACCTAAATACCAAAATAACTCATCGTTATCTCTGGTTCAAAACTTGAAAGCTGAATCCACAATGTACAGTGGTGCATCCATAAGTTTATCGGGTGATGGTCAGTATTTATGTGTGGGATCACCTGGATATCACGCGGATGAAGCAGATAAAGTTATTCCAGGTACTACTGATCAACGTCTTAACTCATTACCTTCGACACATGGAGCCACTTCATGGACTCTTTACAAACGCAATGGCACATATGCTCCAGCAAATGATCATTATAGTGTTGGTTGGGAACCCATACACACTAAATATTCTGATATGTCCACAAGTTTAGCATCCATTAGCACCCTAGTCCCTAAACGTGAGCTGATTGGACATAATGTTAAAGTATCAAGTGATGGTTCCTTCGTCGTGTATGATACCAGAACTGATGGAATAAAGATTGAAACAGGGACCACTGTTGTCGTCACCCACACTGCAACTGGAATGGTCAGGGTTGATGGTCGTTATCGTTGGCGTATAAATGATTCTGACGGCAACCAAGTTGCTTTGCCAGCTACAATTTACCCTTTACAAGTTGCAGATTCAAGTACGATGGGAGTTGTGTATAATGTGTATTTGAACGGAAGTCAATGGACTATACCAACAGACCCAATTACATGGGGAACATCGCAGCATATACCTAATGGTGTGACAACATACTTGAATAATATCGAGTATACTTTGGGGGGTACCACATACACTTACCCTATACATTACCTTGGTAAAAACCCAGCTGGTAACGACGATTACGTTGAAGACTGGGATGCTTCAGGTAATGTTGGAAAAGGTGGTTATGTTGCCCGGATGTGGCCTCACAGTTATATATCATTATCGAGTAATGACAAGTTCCTAACAGTTTCTGAACCAGAGGTGACACTCCCTACGACTATCACAACCGATGGGGGGGGCACATTTTTTACCCCTGTTTGGACAACATCAAATCGTTCTGCGAGAGTAAACGTGTATGAAAGAAATTCTGGGGGGACATGGTCCCTTCGTGGTCCCACGGTCGAATCTACTTCTATTCCTCATTTCGCTTCCTCTTATAGTTCAATTTCTGACGATGGAAAGAGACTTGTTGTTCCCTCAAAAGATGATTTTAGTAAGTTCCATACATACACTTATGATGTATATAATGAGTCTTGGACCATCGGCACAACCCCTCAGAACATCGATAATACAAATGACAATGGATCTCTCACCACAGCAGAACTACAGAACTTTACAGCCGCAGCTCAGTCAGTCACTCTCGCGTCGGGTGACGGCACAAAAGTGGCATCGTTGTATTTCGGAGATCAAGTTGTAAATTCCAGTGGTTCCCCCCAATTCAGACTATATACTATTGGTTCCCTCTCCACATCAACTCAATGGAATCAACGTGGTGGTAATATTAATCTGAGTTCAACAGGG